>ERZ1740052.75-NODE-75-length-32635-cov-14.898496_pt1 | contig 32635 bp, 21 predicted proteins | sample MGYA00581750_ERZ1740052 | MGnify/ENA primary metagenome ERZ1740052 (study PRJEB43018, sample SAMN04849743) | marine metagenome | isolation source: floating plastic debris | place: Pacific Ocean | collected 2008-08-30 | study: EMG produced TPA metagenomics assembly...
GTACCTTTTTTTAATGATTCATCACCTTTTTCATAATAATTATATTCATCTATTGGTATAATTTGTGCTTTACAAGCAAAAATAGACCACATTACTATAAATAATATCAATTTTATATTCTTCATTTTGTTATATTTTATATCTTACTTACAATTATCAGTAATAACTTTTCCGTTAGCATCTAACTTTTTTCTTTCAATTCTTTTTCCATCTAAACTGAACTTGTATAGCTCAATTCCATTGATTCCTATTTCATTTTTTACAAAATGCAAAAAGCCTTTTTCAAAATTTAGCTTATGAAGCGTCATATATCCTTCATAAATTCTAGAATATGCGGCTTTAGGTTTTAAACCTGTTATATGATGTTTATCTCCTGTAAAACGTAACGTATAATTACCTGTTTTAGAAATAACATCTACATATTTAGTAGAACCATTAACCGCAGTTTTTACAATTAATAAAAATTTAATTAAATCCGCAGGAGAATGTATTCTGATGATATTTGCTAGTTTCCCGTTTGGTAGTACATAATCATTCAAATGAGTATGTGTATACCCTTCAGCGTCTCTCGTTCTAATCGGAGCTAAATTCATAGCATGCCCTCCTGGCGCATGTGTTAAAACCTGAATAGGACCTGTTTTATATTGAGCAAACCCATTTTCTACTCTTAAATTGGTTTTGTTTTTTAATTCATTGTATTGATTTTGAATATTAGGTTGTTGTATATGTCTTTTTATATCCTTACACGGGTCACCAACAATAGTTAATGAATTGTATCTAATTATAGCTTTTGTTGGATGGAGTTTAATTGTTTCTAAAACTTCCAATATAAACTTCCGTTCAAATGCGTGTAAACCGTTAGGACTTGCAAGCTTAGCATCTATAAATGCTTTTAAATCGAATACGTATTTTGGATTAGCAAAAAGTAATCCTTTTATCTCGCTTGTATTTAATGATGCTTTAATAGCAAGATCCGTCACAAATGTACTCCATTGCATTATATCTGTTATACCTTTGTTAAATAAAAATTGACCATTATTATTAACAAAACTTATATGTATTCTAGAATCGTCACTTTTCTTAAAATCAAAAGCTTTACCAAACCACTCGTCCGAAATATCAGGCGGAATCAAAAAGCCATTCCTTATCAATATACTTTTAATAATATATCCTTTATATGCAAGGAACTCGCCATTTGCAAACAATGCTTCAAAAATATTGCCAAATCCTTTGAAACCTCCCGAATTAATATTTAAAGCATTGGATTTGAGTTTTATATCAAGAAGCGTTTCTAAATTAGAAGGCCCTTGTTTTATTGGGCTACCATCTGCAATATAATTAGAACTTTGTGGTTTGAAATTATCTCCATTACGTAATTGGTTTAGTAAATAATTGATACAGTCGTGTGAAACTTGAGAATAGTCATGTAACCTTAAGTATCTTTTTACCTCTTTATACAATGCAGGTCTTCTTTTTAAAAATTCTTTATTTTCCCTACCTAGTCCGTCTATTGCAGCATTAGTTAATAGATCATTAATATTTATTTTATCTAAAAAATTTCTTCTTAGTTCATTTCTCAATTTTTTTAATATTTGAGATGTGGCAAAACCATATTTTTTATAATAATAATCATAGGTTGCTTTGCTGAGATCATAAACAGATGGTTCTTGTCCATGATACAGCCTACCAAAAGATTCAATAAAATTTTCTGTACCTACTTGTTTTATGCGCATTTGTTGTTGGTTGATCGACATAATACTAAGCACAGATAAATCCACAAATACATTGTTCGCATAGATTTGCATTAAATCTAACTTTGCAAGTGAACCACTATGCCCATTGATATAATTTTTCTGATGGTCTGCGGCTACGTTTAGAATATGTGAATTGAATATTGCTCCCTGATTTATTGCATCTAATGAATTTTGTAGTTTATCTTTTACATGTTCTTCAAAATTTAATAAGGCTTCATTTTTATCATAGTCTCTAAACTCATTAGAAATTAGATTATTTATAGCGCTAGTAGATCTTATATCTTTAAGTGGAGTACTCTTATATTTTAAATGACCATATCGTGTATCCAGTTTCCCTGAAACTATTTCAGACTTCCTAAATTCAAGGAGTTTAATATTATTTAAACCTGTATTTCTTATACTTGTTTTTAAAGCGACCTTATTATTATATTTCTGTACTACAGGATTTATATTCCTTTTTATTCGCCTAGCTTCAATGTTTTTATGTACATCTCTCATGGCGTTCTCAATGCCATTGAATTGTTTGCCTAACTTATTTTCAATAGCTTCTTCTATGATATTATGTTGTTTTCTAACCCACTGCCTGTGAAGTCTTTCATTTACTTTTTCAATAATAGAGTGTGATTCTAAAATTGAGTTACTAGTAAAATTAATTTTGATATCTTCAGGTTCGAGATTCCCAAAATCAAAAGGACTCCTATTTATGCCTAAAAATTCATTTTTTGGACTTATCTGTGCTATTGCTGTATTCGAAAGTAGCATAGCTAAAAACAGTGTAATATATCTTATATTTCTTTTCATTTTGCGTTATTTTTTTACTACAACTCTTGTTTTAATTTCATTGCCAATTTTGATTGAGACTAAATACATACCTGGTTTTATATCAGACCCATTTACATAGTAGTAGTAAGTTCCTGATTGTTGCATACTTGATGTCTTTATTGTTTTTACGTTTGAACCGCTAAGATTTGATAGCATAACTTCCGTATTTGAATTACTATCTAGAGCATAGGAAATAACAACATCCTCTATAAACGGGTTTGGATAAAACTTGATGAACTTATCAGCTTCCTCGGTGATAGCTTTTAAAGTTTCTTGGGGTATTTCTTCATCAGAGTTAGTAAAGGTTGTTTTCTTTTCTAATATTATTTTACTGGGCATACTTTGTTCTTTCCATTCTGGAATAGTGCTTTGGATAGTTCCTATTAAGTAATTTTTGTTTTTAAAGCTTTTTAAGGAAAAATCAATGGAATTAATTTTATGATTTAATTCTTTTGGGAGCTCTTCTTTAGATGGATAATAAGGTAGATTAAGTACCATATTATCATAGTAAAGTGTGTTTTCAATCTGGCTAAACTCCTTATTTATTTCTTGATTGTTTATTTTCCATGTTACGGTTAAAAGTTCATTGGTTTCGTCTTTGGTAAAAATTAATTTAATTGGTATTACTTGTTCTATCTTTGCTCCGTTCCAATCATTAAATAAAAGGCTTCCTTTCCATACTCCCGATAGTGTGTTTTCATGTGAAAATAATGTAGTGCTTTCATTTGAAGTAACTTTTAACACCTCTGTATAGTGTTTTAAGAGTTCAGTGTTATTATCAGTTTTAGAATTGAATTCAGCACCTAATAATTCAGTTGCTTTGTCAAGATCTTTTGTTACACCATATCCATTTTTATAACAAACACCTAACCAGTATTTGGCCATTGGATAGTTTGATTTTTTGAACCACTTTACCGCCTTCTTATAATCCTGTTTAATGTTTCCAAACCCTTTATAGTATAAATAACCTAAACCATAAATTGCAAAATGATTACCAGATTTGGCACCTACCTTAAACCATTTTCTAGCTTTGTTATAGTTTACATTACAACCAATACCATATTTATACATTAGTCCTAGGTCGGTTGCAGCTAATCCTAGACCTTGCTTTGCTGAAGATTTGATGAGTTTAAAAGCTTTAGTTTTATTACCTTTTCTGAGATAGACCTTACCTAATATCCATTGCGCATAATTGTCTTTTTCTTTGGCACAAGGAAGAAGCATTTCTATCACTTTATTAAAATCACTATCTTTTTTGCTTTCTTTTTTTAGTATTTCTAATGCTTGATCAAAAGTGTCTAGACATTCTTTGTTTTCTTGCGCACTGTTATTAACAGTGGTTAAAAACAACAAGATAAATACCATTGAAAAAATTTTAAATTTCATATCGTCTTTCTTTAATTCTACAAAACTAAAACTTTATTTTTCGTGCAGAGTACGGTTGAACCACACTTTTAGTGCGGTTTAACCGCACTTTTCACCCCACTAAAGCTTTAAGGTTGTTATTATTTTTTCAATGAAAAAGTAAGTGGTAGGATTAAGATTTATTTCTTATTTCGGTATAAATAAAGAAGATTGTTTTTTAATAGTTTTAATCAAGAAAACGACATAAATAAAGATATAATAGAAACAGAACAGACTTATTTAAAGTATTTTAAAATAACATCATTTAGAAAAGTTAAAATTTTAAAAGGAAATATTCCAAATGTGTATTTTGAGAATAGCATAGAAAATGAGTTTAAAATTGGAGGTTTTTTTTTGAATAAATTGAAGTCTAGTAAGCTTTAATTATAGAGTTTGATAATTAAACTATTGTGAATTGAAGATTCTATGGTCAGTCTTATGATTATCAAATAACTTTGTTTTTATTGAAAAATTAAGTTATCAATTCATACTAATGGAAGTTCCATCATAGCAGATGATTATAGGTTTTTAGTGAAATCTCCTTTAAATTTGAATAGGATTTTGAAAAATTTAAAAATAGTATATAACATTTTACTGATCTAAAAATTAAACATGAAGGGAAAATTAAAACAGATAATAATTGATTTTGAAGATAATAAGTTAAATGTAAGTGATGCAATCAAAGCCATAAACACTATTTCTAATGAAAAAATAACCCAACATGAATTGTTAACGTATTGGAATAATTGTTCGTTAGATAGTTTTATTTTAAAATTAACTGAGAAGCAGATTGATGAATGGGAAGAAATTAATGATGTTACGGCTATTAAAATGATAACTGAGATAATAGATAATGTAGATAACGATACCATTGTTGATGTAAATTCGAGCGCACTCGAAAAAAGGTATAGAAAGCCTAGTGGGACAATCTCTAATTTAGTTTTTATAGATGGTATAGAGAATCCACATACTATACTTGATAAATTGAAAAGTGATAATGTTATAACCTTATGAAAGAATATTTTAAGTATCAAGTGTATAATTAGTCATAAATACAAACTGTAAATTACATGAAAAAATGAACGAATTAGGTTTAATTAGAAGTTTCTTTCTGAATAGTTATTATTGTTTGTGTTAAAATAGTTAAGAATATAGTTACGCACCATTGTTATACTTCATCGATCTTTAAAGGCAAAGTATTAAATAATTTTAAATTATAACTTGGAATTAAAAGAGTGTCAAAAAGCGTCGAAGACACTCTTTTAAAATAAAAATACATCACAATACTACTTTTTTTGATGTGTAATAAGAAATCATAAGTATGCAGAATAAGAATATCAGTAAAATATTAATAGCAATACCATCTTTGTGCGCTATGTGAGCTACAAAGGCTGTAATTAAAAATAAAGCAACCCCAATATAACTCCATTCTTTTAAAATACGTGAAACTTGAGGTAGTATGAGGAAAAAGAAAGCTACCAGTTTAAGTATAGCTAGTTGTATTCTAAAAAAGTCTGGAAAACCTAAGGCCTTAATACCCTTTATAGTTACTTTACTGAAAATGTATGAGTAGGAACTTAGCACTAAAAATAATGCAATGATAACTGTAGAAGTCCAGTATAAGATATTTTTATTAAGCATAGTTAAATGATTGTTTTATTCCTGTAAAAATGAAAAAAGTTTTTATAGTCGATACCTATACTACGAGTTTTAACGAAAAGAGTATTCCCATTGTTTTAAATAATCCATTTGAGAACTTTGATGCTTGCTTTAAGTGCTTCTTACTTTCCATATAAAATCAATATTAAGTTCGTAAAGATTCATATAAATACTGTTCTCACTCAGGTTTTTAGGAAAATGATTAGTATTAATTAAAGCAGTATTTACTCTTTTATACATTGATCAAACTATTGATCTTTTGTGAAATATAGGTCAAATGGATAAGCTAATAACCTCTTTAAAAAGCCCTGTATAACTATCTACAAGATTAAAAATAAAAACCAATAAAGCGCTAGTGCTAAAACTCTATTTTTATATGTTAATCTTTAATTTACTCTAAAAAATAAGAAGTTACATGATTAAGAAGTTTTGTACCGTCAGGATCTGTTTGAGTTTTTAAATTACCTAAATTCTCAGCCCAAGTTGAAGTACGGATTCGTAAAGGAGGATTCTCATTAGATGCTACTTCAACAATTACTTCTGCTACTTGTTTTCCAGTTTGATAAAGCGGAACTTCTTCATTTGTAGACCTATCTTGTGCACCTTGTAGGTATTTATGAAAGATAGGAGCATACTCACCACTTACTAGTTCTCCTTCTTCATTTTGTGTTTTTTGCACAGCACTATTCATAAATTCAGTAGCAATTCCACCAGGTTCAATTAAAGAAAATTTAATATTGAAAGGCTTGGAAATATAACTAGCTAACGACTCAGTAAATCCTTCTACAGCGAATTTTGCACCACAATATAGTTCATTAAAAGGTTGACCAACGAGTCCACCAATAGAAGTTACGTTTATAATATGTCCACTTCTTATTGCACGCATATATGGAAGTACAGCTTTTGTAGTTCTTATTACTCCTGTATAATTAACATCAGTCACCCAATCTATTTCTTCCTGACTGGTTTGTTCAAGTGTTTTTGCAAATCCAGCACCAGCATTATTCAATAGAATATCTATTTTACCGTCTTTTTCTATAATTGTTGTTACGGCTTTTGAAATAGATTCACTATCAGTTATATCTAGCTGTAGTATTTCGATAGTTAACTTTTCTTCTTTTGCAGCCGTTATAAGCGGATCAGATTTTTTTAGATTACGCATGGTTGCATATACTTTGAAGCCTTTTTTAGCGAATAGTAAGGCACTTTCAAAACCGACTCCAGTAGAGGTTCCTGTAATTAAGATATTTCTCATTTTTTTTAGATTTAAACATTGGATAGAATATTCATTCCAAAAATACATTATTTTTTTTACTTTTTTATTGCATCCCAAACAAGTTGTAATTGATTATCGATTGATTCAGAAGTATGGTTTTGAAATCTATTATTTCCTTGTAAATAAGATAATACCGTTCCCCCGATAAATTGAAGTAATACATTAGTTTCTATATCCTTAATAACGTCATCTTGTTTGCCTTTTTCCAATAGAACACATACATTTTTAATTGCTTTTTCACCAACCATTCTACTTTCTTCTGTAATTATTGGTGATGCATTTAAGTGCTGCATAAACTTAAAATACAAGGGATTATCAATAAAGAAGTTTATACCTATGGTGTAATAATTAAAAAATTGTTTTTTGATAGAGTCTTGGGTATTGAAGGCTAAAAATAGTTTTTCTTCTTCCTGTTTGATCTCTGTATAAATGAAGTTAATAAGTGTTTCTTTTGTAGGGAAGTAATTATAGATAGTTCCCATACCTGTTTGCGCCTCTTTAGCAATTGCAGACATTGGTGTGGCATGAATACCGTTTTTGGTTAACAATTTTAATGCTGCAGCTACTATTGCTTCCTTCTTACTCATAGCGCAAAAATACTAAAATCAAAGAAAATATAATTGTATGTATACATAATAGGTAAGGAGTATAAAAATCATTTAAAAAGAAACCGCCTATTCTTTTAAAGAATAGGCGGCTATTATCAAAAGAGCTATTTATTCTTTTGATGTATTACAATTATTTTCTGATAAGTTTTTTAGTTTCTAAAACTAAATTTCCTTGTTTTATTTGCATCATGTATATTCCAGATGCTTTTACATTTGGGGTTATAATTTTACTACGATTATCTTTTGCCATAAATAATTCGTTATAAACTTCTTTACCGTTAATATCGAATAACTGAATAGTTATAGGCGCACGTAAATAAGATTTCTTTACGATAATATTAATATTATCTGTAAAAGGGTTAGGATAAACCTCGAACTCATTTTTTGTAAGTAGTGGAGGGAATGACACTGATTCTTTAGAATTATCTCTTCGTGCACTTGTTCCACAAGCGCCCAGATTATTCCATCCACTAGACGTTCGTTGAAATAAATATCCTTGGTATATTACCTTATTTCCTGAAACATAATTAACACCACTTTGCCAAGCAGATTCGCCATCGCAGATGTCAGAGTTAGTTGTTCCAGTCGTAAAAGAAACAATTAATCTAGGGGCTTTACTAGCACCACCTTCATAAGAATCAGCTACTCTTTTTGCAGATGTACTAGTTAAACTATTACCTTTTCCTCTAATAATAAAACTAGCACTGTTACCAGAAGTCCAATCACTTTTTTTCACAAGGCTCTGAATCATGTTTTTCAAGTTAGGAGATCGCTGTGCGCTACCACTTTGTCCGCTAGACCAACTATTTGGTTTCCATGTTACTTTCGAAGTGAATGTTGGTCTTCCTGAAGCATTGTTTGCCGAAGAAAAAACAGGTGAATTAGCACTATTATGCAAACTAATTTCTAATTCCGTACTAGCACTATTGCTTTCATCAGCATTAAACTGTAAGTAAGCATTGGTAATTGTAGCATTTTTAGGCAGGTTGATTCCTGTAAAACGTAATCCAATTTTTTGATATCCGTTATTTTGATGGCTGTCGTATACCAATTCTAAATCGCTACTGTTAGCATATATTGTTCCATTTTCTCTTTCCTCAATATCATCATTACCATTAGTAATAGCAACATCTATAGTGCCATTTTCCTGTCCAGATCCACCGCCAGAGGTACTTTTATTAATAGTAACTACACTTCCGTTTGAAGGATTCCATATGTCTAGATTAGCAGGAGCTCTAAATACATTAGTGTTAGAAACTTCACCTACACTTGAAGCATTATCTACTTGAATTGTTCTAGTCTCAATTTTATTTTCATCTACGAAAATCCATTTGAACTGATTAAAACTTCCAGAATTACGTGTCCAGTTTTTACTATCGCTATTTGAACGTAGAGGAGCACCCCAACATCCTTCACCTACGTATACAGTTCCGTTTGTATTATCTCGGATAAATCCTTCGTCACTTCCAGATCTAGTTGAAGGTCTAACAGGCCATGTAGTTTTAACGGTATGTGCATCGCATTCAACAACCATTTGGACTTTGTTGTCGTAAAATACACGCGCCCAATTATTATATTGACTATTTCCTTCTGATTTATAACGTACATGTGGACGCATTGGTTTATGATATTGTGCTATTTTCCACGTAGTACTAGAATTTGTACTTAAATCATTACGCAACCATGTAGTTTGGTTTCCAGAAATTGAAATTTCAGTATTTAATGTGTACGTTCTAATTAAATTATTTCCGAAAGTAATTGCATAGTAAACGCTAGAAGAAGGAGTGTCAAAGAGATTATAAATACTGTTGTTACTATCTTCATGATTTCCTCTAGCAGCTATGATAGGAAACATTCTACCGTCTCTAGCAATGGTTAATTGCCAATCATTAAACCAAGTTTGCCATTGACTATTAGTATCATCATCGGTCATATCGCCACCGAATAAAACAGCATGAGGTTTTAATTTAGAAACTAATAAATTTGCGTTTCTTCGTGGAGTTCTATTATTTCTTGAATCTCCACCAGCGATAAATGAAAGTCTACTCTTGTCGGCAGGAGCAGTTTTAAACCAAAAACGTCTACTTGTACCCTGGCTATCTCGAACGACAAAATAATAAGCAGTATTTGGCTGTAGTCCGGTTAAACGTGTGAAATTATTGTTCATTCCTTTGTAATAAACAGATCTGCTTGGTGCTTTAGAATTTGGATAACTTGTATAGTTTGTACCGTAATCTGTAGTACCATAGTAAACTCTAGCATTATTACCAGAAGTTTGATTCCATCCAATAACTATTGACGTAGCTGGATTTCCTCTTAATGTTAATCGATATTTATCGTTTGAAGCTTGAAGTTGAAGTCCGAAAAGGACTACAATGAGTAGTAAAAGATGAAGTTTTTTCATGATAAGGAGACTTTTTCTGATTGTTGATTATGGCGCCGAAAATAGTAAGTTCTAAAGATAGATTAGAACGATCTTGAAATATTAATCATTAATTAAATAAATTAACTATTAATTTAAAGAAAGATAACAATAAGACACATATCAGTTAACATACAATATACTTATTTTGCGCTCATGAAAAAATTCAGTCTCCTCAAAATCACAGTTTTTTTAATATTCATAGGACGTGCATGGCAACATCTATTTTGGGATGCACCTTATCGAACTTTTTTTTGGGATGAATCTTTATTAAAACCAATTGTTGAAAATTGGTTTTCTACCTCATGGACAACTTATGTAACAAGTCCAACTACAGATGAATTCATTCAAAGTACCATAAAACTTAAAGGAATTCTGTACACAATTGCCGCGGTTTGTAGTTTGTTAATTGTAAAGAAGAATAAACGCTTTTTGAAATTACCTATATACATTGGTGGCTTTAGTTTGGTTGTATTATCAATATTACTAACTAAGGAAAAATTTTATCATATAGCTCAGTTTTTTGAACATAGTATTCAGTTTGGTTTACCGTTTGTTTTACTGTATTGTTTAAGCGAAAATTATAAGAAAGAAACAGCTATTTTTATGTTGAAAATTTTAATTGCAATTACTTTTTTCTCTCATGGATTGTATGCTTTTGGAGCTTACCCAGTACCAGGTAAATTTGTAGATATGGTTATACAAATTATAGGCTGTTCTGAATCTCACGCGATTACTTTTTTATATGTGGCAGGAATTTTAGATTTCATTTTAGCAGTTTTAATATTCATTCCTAAAACGGCTAAATATGCATTAATATACGCTGTAGTATGGGGGCTATTAACCGCCATAGCGAGAATAGTTGCTAATTTTTACATTGACTTCCCGTTACAATCGATACATCAAAATTTATATCAAGTTATTTACAGACTTCCTCATGGTTTAGTTCCATTAATAGTTTTATTAGGGTTAGAAACTTCTTTTAACAAGACCCTTTTCGTTAAAAGTTAACATGGGTTAAGTTATTTCTGTTGGAATTAATGTACTTTTGATTAAGTAAATAATATGTTATTTTTAAGAATATGTTATTGTTTTTCGGAATTTGTGTTAAAATCTAATGTTTTGTTCATGTTATCGTCACATAACGACCATTCGTCTACAATCTAACATTTTTCTCTTTTAATACTTTTAACTTAGTTGTGATTAAAATTAAATTTAGTGTCCCCCAACGTTACTAAATATACAGTAATTAAAAATCCCTAAATTTCAGATTATGATGATAAGTACACTATTGATAAAAAAATTGAATTTTAAAAGTGTAAATAATACAAGAATTCTTCATTTAATTCAAGCGAATTATACATTAAAGTATGAAGCCTTTTTAAGTGAAGATGAATTATTACAGTTGGACAAATTACAAATTGAAAATTAAGAAAAGATAATAGTAATAAGTAGCTTTGCTGTGTAAAGTTGAGTAATGCTAAATGTTGAGCACTACTTGTTCCTGCTATTAATCATTTTTTTGAAGGCATCATGAAAATCCACTTTTCCTAGCTTATTTCTTTTAATAAGCTTGGAAAAATACTTGATTAACATTTGCTTTTCTGAAGATGATCCTTTAAGTGCGTCATTTTCATACTCATCAAACACCATAACAGAAGCATAAATATGTTTCCAACTCTCTTTCCCGTTAGTATACACAGTGTATTTTTTTCCATTGGATAATAAATCAAGATTATTCCAGATTAAAATAGGTTGATTACTGTTACTTGGGAAAATAACGTTATCCCATTTCCCATATTTATCGAATACAACTTTATGGGTTTTAAATGCAGAATTTACACACTTAAACCTAACTTCACTATAGGTAATGGTGTCATTTTTATAAACAGTGGTGTAGGTTTCATTTAAAATATTGGTATAACTATTTTTGTAAACGCGAGGACATTCATCGTTTTCATCACTTATTTTTTTTGGTGAAGAACAACTTAATAACAGGAGTATTGTGGTAATACTTATAATAATGAATTTCATAACTTATTTTTTTCAAAAATATGATTTTTTAAATTATTAGATACAATAATTCCATTCAACATATAAATATTACCACTTGTCATAATTTCATTTTTGATTGTTGACTAAAAGTAAGACAGACTTAATTATTTAAAATATTAATATGTTAGAAAAAAGATATTAGACATAATTAAAGATATAACAAATATCAAACTTTTTCCTAAAAATGATACTAAGTTTTTAGAGTTCACATAGAGTTAAGCTTATAAACTATTTTATTTAGTAATAACTCTTTCTCCTTTCGAATGACTGGTAAATTCAGGAGCATACATACTTTGTATTGTAGTTATTCCGTTACTAAAATTTCCTTTATTATTTACACGAACATCATATTCAAAAACATAAACTCCTTTAGGTAAGCGATCAAAAAAGAAATGAGTTGCCGCATCTTTAGTACTCTCATAATAGCCTAAACCATCTTGCCATTTGTATTTTGAAAGTACATTAATAGGTTCAAAAGCAGAGGCACGCATATCTTTCATATGAATGAATTCCATGGCCCTATCACTTCGTAATTCAATGCGTACAGTAACTAAATCACCCATCTGTAAGTTTGTATTAGTAACCTCAATTAGTTTTTTGCCAGTATCAGTATTTACTTTTTTAAATAATTTTTTAGATAACTGTAAAGGTGTTTTTGCACTTGTAATTTTGTCTAGATCTTCAAAATACTGCCAGTATAAACCTCCCCAGGCTATACCTTTATCTTTCTTAGTTAACGACACGGTAGCCATTTTTGAATTAATCTCATTACTATCCCATGAAGTTTTAAAATAACCAGTACCAGCTTCTATTTTTGTATTTACAAGTTTTGCTGGATTTATTGTTTTGTTTCCAATTTTAACAGTAACTAATTCACTAGAGGAAATCCAATTGCTTCCTTGTAACAGTAACGCATAAACAGCTTCAGAAGTAGCTTTGGTAGTCTTCCATTGACGTACTTGTTTATTTTTAAGCAGCCATATTTTTAAATTATCAATAGTTGTGGTATCGTTTTCTATTTCAGAAAAGGCTTCAATTAATAAAGCTTGAGTTTCAATTGGAGCTTGATGCCAATACCAACCTGCTTTATTCTCTTTCCAGTACATTCCTAATTCTTCAGAATTGATACTGTTTTCTTTTAACGATTTTAAAATTTTGTTAGCAAAAGTCATATTTTTAGTTCTATATTGAACTAAGGCAATCAATCCTTTTCCATATAAGTTGAAGTTTTTCCAGTATGTTATTGATTGCTTTTTGTAATATTCTATTGCTTCTTTTGTTTTTCCTTTTATCGAAATGTTAGGATAAAAACTACGCATATAGAGGTATTGTAAGGTAAAATAACTCAACTGTTGTTTTGCTAAGAATTCCTTGGATTTTTTAAGACCATCCTTTTTTTCAATTTTCTTTGCCTGCTGAAGAAGTTCGGAGTAAATACGCGCAATTTCACCATCTAAAAACTGTACAGCTCTTTTTAGCATAGTATTGGTAGTCGGATCAAACTTTTGCACTCCTAGTTTTTGTAGATGACCAAAACCTGTAGCAATATGATTTGTGATGTTCAAACTAGGATAACGCCCTCCTTTAAACCAAGGGAAACCACCAGTATTCATTTGAATATTTTGTAATTTTTGTATCGCACGATTTTGCTCATTATTCATTTTATTAAAATCAAATAATAGTGCAATACGTTTCTTTTGCTCTGTTTCAGATTGAGCGTCGCGTAACCACGGCGTTTCTTCAATAATTAACGACTTGAGTTCTTGATTTTTTTCAAGGTTACTTAATAATGCCTTGCTAGATTTCCATTGCTCAAATACTTCTTTTATTTTAGGATTTGAATTTGCAATATAACTGGCTAATGTGTTTGCATAAAAACGAGCAAAAGTTTGTTCAGCACATTCATGTGGATATTCCATTAAGTAGGGTAGTGCCTGTACCGCATACCAAGCAGGGTTAGAAGTAACTTCTAAACTTAGCTTATGATGTTTTAAAGTTGAAGATTTTGTATTTTTTAGTTTATTTAAAGTAAATGTTTTCGTTTGATTTGAGCGTATCCACATTGGTAAAGTTTCAGTAACTAACATTCTGTTAGATACTATTGGTAAAACATTTTGCTCTCCGTCTGAAAAATCACCTGCTTTTGCTATAATTTTATATTGAACAGCTTGTATGGTTTCAGGAATTACTAAATCCCATGATACTGAGGTATTTCCTTTTGCATTTACAGTGAATGATTTCTGACTATTATTGTTGTTCAATTGATTGTTAATTTCTTTACCAGAAATTGCATCTGTTAATATTAGAACACTTTCACCTTTAAGCTGCTTGTTGGTTAAATTACTAATTTTAGAACTTAATGTGATTTTATCTCCTTGTCTTAAAAAACGAGGAGCATTTGGTGTTATCATTAATTCTTTCTGAGTTACGGTAGTTAATGTTTTTGTAGCTGAATGTAATGCTTTAGTATGTGCAAGTAGTTGCAACTTCCATTTAGTTAAAGCTTCTGGAACAGTAAAATTAAAAGATACATTTCCGTCACTATCTGTAGTCAAATGTGGATAAAAGAAGGCTGTTTCTTGAAGATTTTTCCTGATTTTCACGGTGCTAAAATCAATCTTAGTGTTAGTCTCTTTTGTTGTTACAGTAGTTTTAGTTTCAACAGAGGCTTCCATAACCATATCCGCCTCAGCTTCCATTTGATCACTCGAAGCCATTTTCATCTTCTTATTAGCCATAGGAACAGCACTTCCTCTAATTCTAATATTAGAAGCATTTCCTGCAACTCCAGTTACGACGACTTCATCTAGCGCAGCTTCATCAGCTGACAATGTAATAGAAATAGGAGTAAAATTGGTTACTTTTTGTTCAATAGTTTTAAAGCCGATATAACTAAAAACCAGAACATCTCCTTTATTTACTTTTAAAGAAAAGTTACCGTCAAAATCGGTAGTTGTTCCGAATGAAGTTCCTTTGATAAGTACATTAACGAAAGGAATGAAGCCATCAGAATCACTTACCGATCCAGTAATTTTTCCATCAAATTTAGTACGTTGTAACTTTATGTTTCTTAAGTAACGCCTGTTTGCCCAGCGCTGATTGGTTAAACTAAAACCAAACCAATTTAAACGATCATAGTTTTGATTAGGAATATATGGTAAAGCTTTGTATAAATTAGTGAATTGAAATGCGGTATTTTGAAAACTTATATTCGCATTTGTTGCTGATGAAGTATAGTATGTAGGACGATAAAAAGGGTTAAAACTCCATTCATGGTTTTTAAATTGATCTAATGAAGCGTCATACATACTCGCTAACAATTCTGCAGCTATTTGATCTCTTTTATTTCCTTTTACTTTAAAACTCCACGTCTGTTTGGAACCAGGTTGTAGTTTATTTCTAAACGTATTTGTTGTAAGCTCTAAATCTGTATTAGGATAAGGAACAGCTATAGTTTTACTATTATTAATGAAGGCGTTGTGGTTTACATAATAATATTTGATACCAAAACCTCCAAGGTCGTTCTTTTGGATAGGAATTTTTATAGTTTTACTATTTCTATTTAAGTGTATGTAATGCGAAGCTACAATTCGATATTGCTTTTCAATAAATAGCATAACGGTAATATCAGTAGCGTTAGTGCTTACTGTAATTTCAGCAGTGTCACCAACAGCATAAGATTCTTTATTTGTATTAATAGCAACAATTTCATTATCCACAGGAAGCTTATCAGATTTTGAGAAAACTGTGAAGTAATGCTTATCAGTTACAGACTGTCCAAACTTATCTCTAGTAGTTAATTCAATTACATAATTACCAGATTTCCATTTTTTAAGATTGGTTAACTGTAGCTTTTTAGATGTTTTTGTATCAAATGTTGAGGTAAATACCGTTACAGATTTTTCCCAGTTAATCACTTTATCTTCGTTTGTGTAAGCATCGTATGGAAATTTATCCCTAAATTCTTTTACTGGAATAACTTGATAGTCTGGCGCTTCCCATGTTCTTTTTCGTAAAGCATTTTTTGGTGCTTTTAATTTATAAACAGTAACAGTACCAGAAGCATTTATAAACTCACCATTCAAATTTTTTGTTTCTATAGTAACTGTTTGTGTTTGATCTGATTTATCGACTTTATCGACTTTATCTACCATTTCTACTGTTGCAGTTAAGGCATGATAGCCAACTTTTATCAAAGTGGTAGTACTTCTAGTTTCTCCGTTTATATCAGTTACATCAGCAGCTACTTCATATACGAAAACTGGTAAATCCTTTTTGGATACATTGTCGTCAGGTAAGGCTTTAAAGCTTATAGTAAAGTTACCATTTTCATCAGTTTTAGTTTCTCCATTACTAATTTCTTGAGGTTCTGCGTAAAAATTTGTTCTATACCAATACCACCATCTTGGGTACTGTACTTTTCTATGTACACGATACACAACTTTAGCTTCAGAAATATTGGCTCCTGAGTAAGCCTTAGCAAATCCATTCGCGATTACGCTATCATTTAATTTATAGCTTTTAGTAATTGGATTAAAATTAGCTTCAAATTTAGGTCTTTTATATTCTTCAATACTAAAATAGTGGTAGCTCTGTTTACCCTTTATAGTGGCGATTAATGTAAAGTTACCAGTTAATACTGAACTAGGAATTATGAATTCTCCAGAGAATGAGCCAAAGTCATTCGTTTTAAGTTGCTGTTCTTTTACAACTTGATTATTGACATCTCTTAGCGTAATCGTAACTGCGGTATTTTGAATTATTTGAGATGTATTCTTTTGTTGGTGTAATGAGATTCCTTTGAAATGAATAGTTTGATTTGGTCTGTAAATACTTCTGTCTGTGAATAAAAAAGTTTGAGTGGAAGAGTGGGGTTTATTGGTGTTTTTATAATTACGATCAATATATAAACTACCAAATTTAGCGTTATCTTTTTTATGAGTAACTGTTACTTCAACGCCATTATAATAACGGTTAGGGGTATATGAAAACTCTCCGTTTTTATCAGTGATAAATGTTTTATCTATTGTATTGTCACGATTATATCTTGGATTATTTTTAAAATTAACTTTGGCACTTTTTAAAGGCTTGCCTGTATTTCTATCTACAATTTGATACGTGTCATTAGTTCTTCTTGTAATAAATGCTAAATCGGTAATTTGAACATTAGTAACTCCAAACATGCTAGCTGAAGTTAATTTCTTATCATTTGATGCTACAATTAAATAATGTCCTTGATTTAATTTAGGAACAATAGTTTCTGTAGTATGTTTAACGTAGTCATTATTATTACGTAATTGAGTACTCCATTTATTTGTAGGTGCTAGCGAAGAAATAAGAGCTACTTTTTTCTTCACTTCATACATTTTATTAAGTTTTTCTAATTCTTTGGTACTGATTTTATAAGCAGTAAAAAATAGCGTATCAATGTTTTTATACTCCACTAAAACTTTAGAGAATGTTAGGATAGGGGTGTGCTTTTCTGCCGTAATTTGAATCTGTTCTTGTTTGATTTTCGCTTTTAGATAATTACATTTTTTAGCAGCTTTAGAGTTCGGGAATTTAGTAATTACTTGTTCACAAATATTTAGTGCTTCTCTATTTTTAAATTTATTGCTTTTTATTTTATTTTTTTGTGATACATCAGCGAGTTGATTGTAAATTGATGCAATTTCATAACTATATAAGCCAGACACGCTTTTATCGCTTAACAGGTTTTGACTCGTCTTTAGTGTTTCTAGATACTGAGATTGTCTATTTTTAAAAGTAGCATGCGCGTATACGAAATTTAGACGCTCTAAATCAATATCAACCAAAGCTTTTATATTCCTTTGTTTTATATGAAAAGTGGTTAATTCTTGATAAATTTTTAAGGCGTTAAACTGTAATGATTCTAAGTCTTTTGTTTTTAACTTTGTTGTAGTAAACTGATTAGCTTCACATAATAAATCTTCATTATCTAATTTAAATTGATACGTTGGTTTCGTGATATGTGTCTCATTCTTTTTATAAAATTCCAAAGCATTATGAGCTAAAAAATCAAATAATGTAGGGCGATATTCTTTAGCACCTTTTACAATTGTTAAAATAGCTTCAAAGTCATAAATGCTTACCTGTTGTAACTTTACTGTCTCTTGTAAAGAAGCTTGGTATTGTTTGTGGATTTCTGAAAATAAGGTTTTTAAATCCCAAGTTCTAAAGTCATTAGGAGTTACTTTCTCGGCTGTTTTTGTACGATTATAGAATTTCCAACGGTATTGATTGAAGTACTGCCAGTATAAATTAGCTAGAATATTTTGTAAGATATTTTTCGTTGGAAATTTATTCTGAGTAATATGTATTTTAAGCTCATCTATTATTTTAAGTTGTGCATCTTCTTCTAAAATAAGAGAAAACTTACTTTTATAAAGCAACGTTTTAACTAGTTGAGGAGCATTATTATCTGATACAGCTTTCTTATAAATATCATCAACTATATTTAATGCAGATTTTGGCAAATCATCAATTTCAAATTGGTATACTTTTTCCCAAAGATTTTGATAATTATTTTGAGCTTTTAATGTTGTCGAGAATAATAATAACATTGAGAATATAATCAGTTTCTTCATGAGGTAATTTTAATCTAGCTTAAAAGTACGTTAAGTACTACAATATAATAAAGTTAAAATAAGTAAACTATTGTTTTTAGTAGGTTAACTATTTGTTTTAATTAGTTTGTTATTAGTAATTAAATAAGAGGTAGTCCGAAAAGCTGCTATTTCAGATAAAATGAAAGAATCTCCTAAAGGAAAGCTCTTAATGCGATTACTTCAAAATTGGGTTTTCCTTAGTGACGTTTGGAAATTACTTTTCAGATAGTCTTACAGTCTGAAGAAATTAGATATTCTTTTCTATTAAAATTGTTAGGTATTTTTATTTTAGTTATAATATTTTTTTTACTACAAATTCACAACGTCTATTCAATTCATGTTGCTCTTCAGAACAGGCTTCTTCTGTTTTACATTTAATTAATGGTTTTGTTTCACCATAACCAATAGCAGAAATCCTGTCGGGTTCAATACCATTTTCTAAGAAATACATTCGAACAGAAGTAGCTCTTTTTTGTGAGAGTTCTAGATTGTATCTGCTTTTACCTCTAATATCAGAGTGAGTACCTACTTCAACAACCATATCAGGATACTTTTTCATTAAAGCGATAACCTTATCAATAGCTTTTTTACTATCTCGTCGTAAATACCAAAGTTTATAATCGAAGTTAATTTCGTCAGTTTTAATAATGATTCGGTCTTTTTCTTTTTCTATATCTTTTTCGTTTTCAACTATTTCTTTTCTTCTATTTTCTTTTTGAAGTAGCAGTTTTTGTTTGTTTTTCAGTTTTAAGGCTGCTTCGCTTTTTAGTTTTAAAGCCAATGCTTCTTTTTTCTCTTTTTCAAGAAGAGCCAGAGATTTTAAGGTCATAGAAACATCATTATTTTTATTTCGTATCTTCTTTAGTGTTATACTTTTTTGATTTTTAGTATATCCTTTTTTAGAAGCTTTGATTAAATAAGTAGCTTTACATTCAACTTTAAATTTGAATTTTGCATCATTAGCAGTATTAGTTCTTGCAATTTCTCTTTGGCTACTATCATATACTACAACCATTGCACTATTTAGGATAGCACCAGTACTTTCATCGGTTATAAGCCCAGAAATAAACTGCTTACATGTTTCTATTTTTAACGGTTTTTCTTCAATAAGCTTGTAAATATCGTCTCCACCTTTTCCTCCAATTCTGTTAGAAGCAAAAAAACCTTCTTTAGTTTCAGAGTTTATATTGAAAGAAAAATCGTCATATCCTGAGTTAATAGGAAAACCTACATTATCTGGTTTCGAAAAATTAGTATTGGAAATTTTACTTACAAAAACATCTAATGAACCAAAACTAGGATGCCCGTCTGAAGAAAAATACAATTCATTAGTAGTACTTACAAATGGAAATTGTTCTTTTCCTGAGGTATTTATAGTGTTACCTAAATTTTTAGGTGTGCTAAAACTATTGTCGCTATTAATCTTTACAGCATATAAATCGAAAGACCCAAAACCTCCGGGCATATCTGAGGCAAAATACAGTGTTTTTTCGTCGGTACTTAAAGCTGGGTGTTCGGTAGAAAAATCATTAGAGTTAAAAGGAAGTGAATTAATATTTTGCCAAACATCATCAATCAATTCAGCTTTATATAATTGAACATGCGTAACCTTTTTAGCATCTGTTTTCCTTTTTCCTTTTGTGAAATTATTTCGTGTAAAATAAGCTGTCTTTCCGTCTTTAGTAAAGATAATATTCGATTCGTGTAATTTTGAATTAATTTTATCAGAAAAGGAAATAGCAACACTGTCTCCTAGGTGTATTTTAGATGTAGGTATTTTATAGAGATCTAAATAATGCTGACCATTCCAACCAAAACGTTTTCCGTACGTTTCTTTTCTTGGGGCTGCAAAAATGATTGAGTTTCCTTTTTGAATAGCGCCAAACTCAGATTCGTTAGTATTTAGTCCTAAATTTTCTATAGCAAAACGTTGTCCTATGGCTTGTATGTTTTCTAAATAATCAATTTCTTGTGCCAGTTTAGTAAACTTTTCAGGATTATTCTCTTTGTAATAGCGTTGTAATATTTTATAAGCAAGTTTAAGTTTTCCTTTTGCTTTTAATGTGTTAGCGTACTTTATGTAATATTCTTCGAGAACTAATTTTTTGTAATTTTTAAGTAAATATTTATAATTCACAGAAGCCTTTTCCATATTATTTAAAAAATAGTAGGAGTCAGCTAAATTTTTAATAGCATCAAAGCTTTCTTCTTCTTTTATTGCTTTTTCAAACAAAGGAATAGCTTCAGTATAAAAGGTTCTTTCGAAATATTTATTGGCTCTTTTTAAATTTCTATTTTGTGAAAAACAAATAAAAGAAGAGCAGCAGAACAATAGTATATAACTTAGTTTTTTCATCGTTTAATTTTTAGAAAAATCTTGGAGATTTATCGTATCCTTTTTTCAATCCTAATGTGTCGAAATCAAATAGCATCATAATTTCGTGAGTACCAGAATTAAAGTTACCTAAGTTAGTTGTGGTATAGTCAAATGCATACCCAACTCGTAACGAATTAAAAACCCTGATATTAAACATAGCACTAATTGCATCATTCAATCTATAAGAAATACCACCTTCAATACGATCATTAAATAGAACATTTACAGCGGTATCTAAAACAATAGGAGAGCCTTTAACTCCTTTCATCATAAAAGAAGGTTTTAGTTTTACAATATTACTGAGTTTAAATACGTAACCACCATTAATAAATAAATGTATTTCTTCTCCGCCAATAGTGTTTAATCCGTTTTTTTCTTCAAAGTGTTGAGATTTTAAAAGGTTAGGAACTGCTACACCTAAGTAATAATCGTTAGTGAAATAAAATAATCCAGTACCAATGTTAGGAAATAATTTATTTTGAGATTCAAAGGCAAGGTCGGTGGGAATAAAACCTGTGGTAATATCTTCATCAGGAAATCTAAAGTTGTTAAAGTTTGTACTGAAATTTGTGAATCCAGCTTTTAATCCAAAAGAAATACGGTGACCTTCAGCAATTTTTAATATGTAAGCAAAATCAGCATAAATATTATTTTCTTTTAAAACACCATCACCAATATCATCAGTAATTATGGAAATTCCTGTTTCAAAAGTAGTACTTATAGGAGCATGTATAAAAAAGTTATATGTTTTTGGTGTTCCAACAGCAGAAACCCATTGTCTTCTATGCATAACACCAAAATTCAATATTCCTAAGTCATTAGTAACATAGGCTGGATTTACAATGTTCTGATTGTACATGTACTGTGTGTATTGTGGGTCTTGTTGCGCTAAGACCTGAAATACAAAACAGATACATATAAGGTGTATTAATTTTTTCATGAGCTTTTTTGATTTATTTACTTAGATATATTCTTCCTTGTTTTGGAGGAAGACTGTCTTTATTATAATTTAATATATAAAAGTACACACCGTTGGTAACTTCATTTCCAGAAGTGTTATTTCCATTCCACTTGGCGTTGTTTATGTCACCTTTAAATAAAGACTGTCCATATCTGTTAAAAATTTCAAATTCATAGTTTGGGTAGAAGAATTCTATATGAGGGATGAAAAAATAATCATTAGTTCCATCATTATTTGGTGAAAAACCATCAGGAATAAAGAAGTCATAATCTTCAGGATTACATTTTGATAGATTAAAAGTTATCGGAATTCGTTGTCCTTCACATGCAGTTATAGGGTCGCTAAATACAGCATAATATGTAATATTTTGTTCAATAAGGTTGCTGTTACTTAATTCATTTCCATCACTATCAGCATCGTACCATAAAAGATTAAAGTTAGTATTTTCAGTAATTTCCGATTCAATATCAAATAAGGTAAGTTTATCAAGAGCACATCTTTCTGTATTACCATTAAATTTTGGTGTAGGAGGATTTACTACTGTGGCTTTAAACTCACTTCTAATATTGTGTTCACAAGTATCAATTCTTTCAACCGCAAAATAAGATATTCCGTTTTCTATGATTGTATTACTATCTAATTTGTTTCCACCAGTTGGTGCGTCATACCAAATAATTTCTCCGTTTTCTGCTTCAGCTTCAAAGTCATTTAAAGTTAATGTATCTATACTACAAAAGAAAGGAGTAGTATTTCCTGTTATAACAGTTGAAGTTACAATAATTTTTACAGTGACTAAAGCTCTGTCTGAACTTTCGCAACTATTAGTAGGGTCACTAGCAGTAACATAATATGTTTTTCCATCTTCTAAAGTTGTATTATTATTTAAAGGAGTAGAAGTAATTTGATCTTCGTACCATGTAAGATTTGTACCTGTAGTAATAGCTATATCCGACAATGTAGGTGCATTAGGAGAAAAACTAGCAGCACAAAATACTTGATTCAAATCTAATGTAGGAGGGTCAGGAATTCCAGCAATTGAGAAATTCTTTGTAATCTCAAAATTAAATTTTGTTCTACAAGGGTTTGTGTCGTTTTGAATACTTTTTAAGATTACTTGATAATTTCCTGTTTCAAGAGAAGAAATATCAATATCTAAATTTGCACTTCCTCCGCTTGAATTATAGCTAATAGTATTGTCTATTAAAACATTGGTTGTACCAACCTCAACAACTTCATAAGTTATCGTATAGGTTCCATCACCGATTGGAGGTGCGTCAATTTCTGCTTGAATTTTAGTTGCATTACATGTATTATCAATAATTAGATCTAACTTAATTTCATCTGGTACCAAAGAAGCTTCAAAAACGTAATCGAGACAATCTAAACCAGACTTAGCAGGGTTCGTAATTTTAATTTTATATTGTTTTGTATGTACGGGAAAGTTAGATATATCTACAGGTAAAACGGCATTTCCGTTGGAAAAGCTTACAGGTTGATTTAAGAATTGAACACTACCACTATTAGTTAAATCTTCAATGGTATAACTAACAAGAAAATTAGCATTTGATAAATTTCCTTCAGTATCAATGTGTTCAGATATGTTTAACAATACGTTATCACCTTCATAACATCTTTTTTCTATTGAAAATTTAGTATCAAATACTAAAAAATCAGCATTATTAATTTCAAGAGATTTACAAGTAATTCCATCTATATTATTAATTTCTTTAACTCTAATAAAGTATTTACCAGGAGCAGTTGTAGGATCAGGTATAGTAAATGAATGAGATGCAGTTAACAAGGGTAATTTATGAGATAAGGATATACCATTTCGCATACCGGTAAAGACAACATCATTTGTTGTAGCATTAACGATCTCGTATACTAAGTCATGAGAAAAGTCTACAGGGTAGGTGCTTTTGTAAAATATATTAACTCTAAGACTATTACCATTACATATGCTATCGACAGAAAAGTTACCAGTTATATTAGGTATAGAAAGTGTAACAATACTTGTTTTTTCTGAACAAACTCCGTGCTTCGAAAAAACGGTGTATTCAAAATCATATGTGCCTGGGCCAAAATTAGCATATATTTCTTCTACATTGATTGTAGAGTCTGTAGGTGACGTAATTTGATTTGTACCACTAGAATCAGACCAAATACCGTCTGTATCTTCACCTTCTAGCCAATCGAATAAATTAATATTTGTAAACAAAGAAAAATCTTCAGACTCGCAGATAATAATATTTGAAGCTTCTCCAGCCTCGGGTGCTCTGTGTACTTCTAAAACTACTTTTGCAGTTCTAGGGACACAAGTGTCTACTTCTAATGTAGTATAGATAAAACTATATGTTCCTGGCCCTGCAGCTTCAGCATCAAAAAATTGATTGACTAAAAAACCAGTAGCGGTAGATATGTCTTCGGTCCACTCTCCATTAGTATCAGCATTTAAATCAGTAAGATCATTATCTAAAAAGGTATAGAGGTTTACATCTATATCGTCACTACATGCATTAGCGCCACCATCCACATTATCTTCTCCAGGATATCCTCCTAAATTTATCGTTATAGTTGCACTTTCATCACAAGAGGAATTGGTGTAAGTAAAAAGGTGCATACCAGCTCTATTAATACTCCATAAATTTAAAACCCCTGTATTAGTATCTAAAGCAAAATTATTTGCTGGGTTAAAACTACTCCACGTTCCTCCAGTTGTTGGAGATCCTAATAACTGATCGAAGAGATTATAGTTTTTAAAAGTTATGTCTGCCTCTTTATCACAAATAGTAACTGTATTACTTTCTCCTGCACATTGAGAGAAAGCATAGCTACCAAAAATTAAATGCATTAGAAATAGTATGAGTAAGCCTTTTTTTCTTTTCATAAGAATAAAAATTTCATTTCAAATTAGCAATGTAAATCATGTGTGTCACATGTTTTTCGGAGGTAAAAGTATAACTTTTCTAATTTTTATTTACAAATTTCTAATTTTTTAATATAAGCGCACTACGGAAGCTTTTTTCAGCTTGTTTTAGTTGAATAGTATTTTGTTAAATTATTGTTTTAGAGCTTCTTTGTAGGAGGTAAAAAGCATTTCTAAGTTTTTATAGGTTTTATGCTAAAATTACTTAGTATTTTTATCTAAATTTTAGATTTAGGATGAGAATACATTTTATAGCTATAGGTGGAAGCGCTATGCATAATCTTGCATTAGCATTACATGAAAAAGGATATCAAGTAACTGGAAGTGATGATACTATTCATGATCCTTCAAAAACTAGATTAAAAGCTAAGGGCTTGTTGCCACAACAATTTGGCTGGTTTCCAAATAAAATAACGTCAAACATAGATGCTGTTATTTTAGGAATGCATGCAAAAGAAAATAATCCAGAATTATTAAAAGCACAGGGACTGGGATTGAAAATATATTCATACCCAGAGTTTTTATATGAGCAATCTAAACATAAAACCAGAGTAGTTATTGGGGGGTCACATGGAAAAACCACAATTACTTCAATGATTTTACACGTGCTTAATTATCATGAAAGAGAAGTGGATTATATGGTGGGAGCGCAATTAGAAGGCTTTGAAACTATGGTTCATTTAACTGAAGAAAATGATTTTATCGTTTTAGAGGGTGATGAATATTTGAGCTCTCCAATAGATCGTAGACCAAAGTTTCATTTATACAAACCTAATATTGCTCTTTTAAGTGGAATAGCTTGGGACCATATAAATGTTTTTCCAACATTTGAAAACTATGTGGAGCAGTTCGAAATTTTTACTGAATCACTAACTAATGGGGGGATTATGGTGTATAATGAAGAGGATACTTGTGTGAGAGAGCTTGTAGAAAATTCAAAGCATCACATAAAAAAATACCCATATACAACACCAGATTTTTCTATTGAGAATGATATAGCGTATTTAGATACAAATGAAGGAGCTTTACCTCTTGAAATTTTCGGGAAGCATAATTTACAAAATTTAGCTGGAGCAAAATGGATTTGTCAACATATGGGAATTGATGAAGAAGATTTCTATGAAGCTATAGCAACTTTTAAAGGAGCTAGTAAGCGTTTAGAGAAGATTGCAGAGAGTTCATCAACGGTTGTTTATAAAGATTTCGCGCATTCGCCATCAAAAGTTAAAGCAACTACCGAAGCTGTCAAAGAACAATATAAAAATAAACAAGTTTTGGCTTGCTTAGAATTACATACTTACAGTAGTTTAAATACTGGTTTTCTATCTGAGTATAAAGAGACTCTTGAAAAAGCTGATAAAGCCGTTGTTTTTTATTCGCCGCATGCAGTTGAAATTAAACAGCTAGAGGAAATATCTGAAACTCAAATAGCAGAAGCTTTTGATAGAGATGATTTGATTATTTATACAAATCCGGAAGAGTTTAAAAGCTTTTTATTTACAGAAAACTTATCAGATACAGTTTTGTTGCTTATGAGTTCAGGTAATTATGGAGGTCTTAACTTTGAAGAAGTTAAAGATTTGGTTTAGTTTTTTTTAATCCTAATTGAATAAGTTTTTGTTGTTGCCATTTTTTGCTTGTTATTTTTTTAAGCAGCCAATTTTTATATTCTTTAGAGAAAAAAGATTTATAAATAATTGTAAGTCTTTTTGCTATAAATAATTTTCTGGTAATTCGTTGTTGCTTTAATTCTTTAACAATGATTTTTTCAAACTTTCTTAATACATTTTTAGTTAAATTATTGCTTTCAAAGTGAATGCTCTTGCTGTTTAAAGTATAGGTAGTTATGGCAAGGAAATTATTTAAAGGATTAAATAGCCTATGGAATTTAGTTATAGACTCTAGAGAATTTACTTTTTGAGATAGTAAAAATACATCATAACTATTTCGCAATGCTATGTTATTATAAAACTGTCCGTCATCATTAATTTGTTTGGCAATTATTGATAAAGATAGTTGGTCTTGATAACTTAAAAGGTTAAAATTATTTTTTGTTAGAATAGTTTTAGAAACGATATCATAATTAAATTCGTTATCATACTTATTAATTAATAACCCTTTATGTACTTCAAGTGCAGCTATTCCAGATTCATTTGTAAGTCTTGGGTGATGTCTGTGATCAAGATATTTATCCTCTTTAGAGTCGTAATCAAGTATTTTTAACGTACTAACTGTATTTTCGAAATCTTTCAGATCAACAAGGAAGTCAATATCACCAACCATACGCTCTCCAATATCATTATAAAGTCCTTCAAGTAAATTTCCAGTACCTTTTAAGAAGATAGGCGTAATATTATGATCTAGCAGTATCTTATTAATTTCTTTGGCTTGCGCTATAATTTGTTGATTACGTTCTCTATTTAATTGTGTAATGTGCTCCATATATTCAACTAAATCATTTGGAACATAGTTCAAAAAATTAGCTTTTTTTAAATTACAATATAATGCAGGGAAAACATAGTGAGCAGTACTTACTTTAACGACACTATCCCAATCTACAGTGCCTTCTTTTAACACTTGTTCAATAATTATATAATTATGTTTTTCATGGTTTATGGTTAAACATTTACCAATAAAAAATAAGGCTTCTTTAAATGTCATCATTTAATATATTTTTAATGGTTTCTACCATTTTATTATTATTAGAATAGGATAATTGATAACAGTTTAAATGCTTGAACCAACTCAAGAATGTAGTAACATTTTCAGGATTACTAGATATCCACGAATCTGGAACCAATTGTTGAAAAGCTTCTACTTTAGAGATTACTTTAAAGTCAAGATTACTATTCGGAATGTATTTTATGAAAACAATGTCATTACAAGGAAGATTAAGGTTATAATCTGAATTATTTGGAGGCAGAAAACGGACAATTTTTTGTAAACGTTTAAAATGAAACTCAGCAGTATTTTCCAATTCAGGATATAGAGGTAGTAGTACAGGCAAACTATTTCTTTTTATTGAAATAGCAGAAGGGAATGTGTGTACATGTTGTTTTGACGTGTCTACAGGAACAAAATCGTCTGCTAGGCAAGTTAAACCGTTTGCTTGTAAGATAGAAAGAGAAGTGCTTTTACCATTACCAGAATCTCCAAGTAACAAAATAGCTTTTTTATCATTAGCCAATCCAGAAGCATGAAAAACACCTAACCACTCATCTTCAGGTTTCTGATGCATCATTTGTACTAGAAGCATAGAAAATTTACCTTGAAAATAGTGGATATCTTTACGATGCCATACTCCAATAAATTTTTGGTTTTCAAAAAGAATAGTATTCTCATTTTCTGTATAAATTTGATAATGCTTTGTGAAATTTTCAGTCTTTGGTATTTCTAAATGAGAAAATTTTGGATGAATCAAATATTCTTCGAAATCAGATTGATAATCAATTCTAAATATGAGATTACCTATCTTATAAAACTTCAGTGCTTTATAATTAGTGACCGGTTTCTCAGAAAAGTTAATAGCTGCGCTCTTTTCTTTAGAGGTGTTTTTTTTATAAAGATTGATGTAAACATCGTTAATGAAATTACTTGCCTCTTTCAGAGGTATATTCAAACTGTTTGATAAGTCATTAGAAATAATATCAAAGTGAATTTTATGGTTGATACTAATTAATATATCGGCGACTAAATGCTCAACTACTATGTATTTATTAGTAGTAGCAAACCATATTATAGATTTACCGTCTATTTCTTCTCTAATTAAAACATTATCCATAGCTTCAAAAATAATAAAACCCCAAGTAAATCTTGGGGTTTTATTATTTATTTAGAATCCTCCGCCAGGTGGCTCGGGAGAAGCAGCTTGTGCTTTCTTCGGATTTAATATTAAGTAGGTTCCTAAAGCAGTTAATGCTGTATATTTACCATAGTTACCTATTTTTTTCAATGCCTCCTTACGAGTCATTTCTTCTTTATGTTCGTTGTTATTTATGTCTTTGTTCATAATAAGTAGTTAAAGGATTATTATTCTAAAACAATTTTTTTAGTAATTGTACCAGTATTAGTATTTAATTTCACTACGTATACACCAGTAGATAGAGAAGGTAATTCAATTAGGCTTGTACCATTTGAATTTACATTTTTATTTACTAGCTCTTCACCTAAAATTGAATAAACTTTTAAGTTAGCTTGAGTTTGTAAGCCTGAAATAGTTATCTGTTTACGATCAGATTTATAAACACTAATGTTTGAGTTAGCAATAATATCTTCGTTACTTAGCACTTTAGAAGAAGTATGAATATAAAAACGTCCAACACCATCTTGAGCATTTTGTAATGTTACTGCATAGCTTTGTTTAGAGATATTAGTATATGTATTATTAGTTCTATCTTCTAAATATACTTCAACACCATTAGGTAAGTTTTGGCTAGATGCAGAAAAACTAATTTCTTTATTAGCTTCAGCAATTACACCTAGAGGAATAACCATGGTTTCAAAATCTGTATCTGGTAATGTTTGTATGGCTAGTTTTCTACCATCACTGTTACTTAATAATTCTGTAAAAACAGCAAATTCATGCTGTATTCCTCCAAATAATTTTGAATCGTAACCATTATCAAACTCTTTTGTTTTATCAGCAGCATAAAAAACTTTTGTTGATTTTTTTTGAGTTCCTTTTTCCACAAATAACTCAAACATTGGTTTTGGGGTTTGCCTCATGAATGTATCTGAATTTTGATGGCTTTGGTTAGCTGTAGAGAATGTAACGTTTCCAGATCCAGAAGCTTCTACAAAGTATCCTTGAGCAGGTGCAATATTAATAGGGCTCACCGCATTATAAGTAACATATTGTGAACCATCCCATAGCCAAACCGTTTCCTCACTTAATAAACCAGTATTTGTAGTAGTAAAATTAGACGAGTTTATATAAGAAGTATAAGGATTTCCTATTAGATTAAAGTTATCTCTAGTCCCAGTATTTATCGTAACACTAACGTTAGAAGTGTTAATAGTACCAGTGATAGATAGATCACTAGGAGCTGCGAGTTTCATAGAAAGACCTATACCGACAGGTATAATTCCTGTAGAAGAATTAGAAGAATATATCCAACTTGGCCCTACATCATTAGAATAGCCTCCAATACCGATATTAGGACCAGTACCAGTTGCAAAATTATGGTTTGCAATAATGTCTTCTCCAGTTTCTCCAGATACTGGAGCAGAAACTAAATACCAATTTGTAGTTGGTAAATTTCTATTATAAGTTAGCTCAGCAGTTACAGCGGCATTAGCAATTAAAGAAGCTCCAGAAGCAATATTAATTGAGTTTACAGTTACAGCCGACGATATAGTTGGATAGTTTGTTAATCCTGAAGGGATAATTACATCTGATGTGTTAAGAGGAATAGAGTTTGAATCCCAGTTTGTCGCCATATTCCAATTATTATCAGTAAGTCCAGTCCATGTAACTGGGGAAAATGAAGACCAAGATATATCATCAATAATCACTTGCTTAGAAGTAATGTTTCTTATTTCAATTGTGAAATCTCCTTCTACGTTGATATTTTTTACTTCAAAAATGTATTTATCTTTATCATCTGCATCGTCAAATCGAATAGATGTTCCCCTAGAAATATCATTTATAAATAACTCAACTTGTCTGTCACCAGAGCCTGTAAAGCCCTTGTATAAAATAACAGAAAAATCTTTTATTCCTCCAGAAATAGTACTAGAAGTAATTTTACTATTACCACTACTGTGTCTCAGCATTAATGCATTACCATCTATTCCAACAGCATTTGCGTCTCCAGCTTCATCTCTAGATTCAATGTATGACCAAGTTATTCCATTATTACCTAAAAAACTCCCATCTGCATAATTGTTAGTAGCATTGGAATTTGTGAAATCTTCAATTTTAGGAGCTTCATCATCTGATATTGTAATGGTATGTTGGCCAGTAGTAATAACAACTCCTTGAGAAGAAGTTTCAGTTATATTTAGAATTATAGTTTCACTATCAGTATCTGCATCATCTTTAATAGTAACAGATATGTTCTGAGTGCCGTCACTTGTAAAAGAAAGTGAAGCGGTATTTAAAACGTAATCAGAAGCTTCTGCTGTACTTGCTCCATCTACAGAAACAGCAATATCAATAGGGTTGCTGCCATAATCTGACATAGTAACGGGAATATTAACTGAAATGTCTGAATTACCTTCATTTTGACTACTTGAAGCCATGTCGAAATTAACTTTAGGATCTGATGAAATAGCGTTCTCCTCAACTAGGACATCATCAATCCATAGTAAACCAGCTCTTGTAGAGGAAAAGTCAAAACTAACTCCAAAGCTATTATCAAAAGTATAATCGTTATTAATACCAGTTCCTTGAGAAACTAAGTTATCAAATCCACCATTATTATCTACTAATAATTCCCAGTTTCCAGTATTAGTTCTTGTGATTCTAATTCCGTAAGTATCATTAGCATCCCAATTGATAGTCGATGTAATTATTGCTCCATCAGCGGCACCGTCTGTTACTTTCCATAGTGTAAGGATATCTGAAGATCCAGAAAGGTTAACACCAACTGCGTATCCATCAACAGTATTACCATTTAAATCGTTATCGTTGGCAGTTAGATATACCCAGAATCTATTTGCTCCTGAAGGATCCCAATTCCCATTTTTAAGATTAAATTGCCAGGTAACATTTTGTGTGGTTAAATCTAAAGCAGAAATATCGTGATAAATGTAACTCTCATCTGATACTCCTGATAAATTGTGTTTCAAAGAATTCGTTCCAGTTATAGGAGAGTCGGTTGAGTTTGTCCAATGACCTGCTGTACCTTGAACCCATCCAGTAAGGTCTCCGTCTTCGAAGTTATCATTTATTACTTGGGCATTAACCGTTAATATTAAAAGGTTAAATACGATCAAGTAGATTAAAAAGTATTTTTGTTTCATGTCTTATATATGTTTTTAACGTGCACAAATTACTAAAAATCAAGGTTTAGACCCAAAAACATTTAAATCTTTACGTAATAGTAACATAATAACGAAAAAAACCTCAAGATTTTCTTGAGGTTTTTTTGAATTATTATTTTTTTAGAATCCTCCACCAGGTGGCTCAGGAGAAGCAGCTTGTGCTTTCTTCGGATTTAATATTAAGTAGGTTCCTAAAGCAGTTAATGCTGTATATTTACCATAGTTACCTATTTTTTTCAATGCCTCCTTACGAGTCATTTCTTCTTTATGTTCGTTGTTATTTATGTCTTTGTTCATAATAAGTAGTTAAAGGATTATTATTCTAAAACAATTTTTTTAGTAATTGTACCAGTATTAGTATTTAATTTCACTACGTATACACCAGTAGATAGAGAAGGTAATTCAATTAGGCTTGTACCATTTGAATTTACATTTTTATTTACTAGCTCTTCACCTAAAATTGAATAAACTTTTAAGTTAGCTTGAGTTTGTAAGCCTGAAATAGTTATCTGTTTACGATCAGATTTATAAACACTAATGTTTGAGTTAGCAATAATATCTTCGTTACTTAGCACTTTAGAAGAAGTATGAATATAAAAACGTCCAACACCATCTTGAGCATTTTGTAATGTTACTGCATAGCTTTGTTTAGAGATATTAGTATATGTATTATTAGTTCTATCTTCTAAATATACTTCAACACCATTAGGTAAGTTTTGGCTAGATGCAGAAAAACTAATTTCTTTATTAGCTTC
>ERZ1740052.76-NODE-76-length-32557-cov-5.943573_pt1 | contig 32557 bp, 18 predicted proteins | sample MGYA00581750_ERZ1740052 | MGnify/ENA primary metagenome ERZ1740052 (study PRJEB43018, sample SAMN04849743) | marine metagenome | isolation source: floating plastic debris | place: Pacific Ocean | collected 2008-08-30 | study: EMG produced TPA metagenomics assembly...
ACAGTAGATATCTGGTGCCATTAGCGTATGTTGGTAATCCAAATATTTGAGTTTCATTTTTTTTACCATAAAACAAAGGTTTACCAGGTTTCTGATTTACTTTATAAAATAATTCGCCAACCTCTAAATCTTGTAAAGCTCTGTAAACAAAATCATATTTTCCAACAGAAATACCACCGGAAATTAAAACGATATCATGTTCTTTAATAGTGTTTGCTATTGTAGAAACTGTATCTTCATAATTATCCTTGATTTTATAAATAGTAACATCATATATTTTTAAATTATACAATGCGCTAAGTAACATTTTAGAGTTACTTTCATAAATTTTACCATAGGATAATGGAAGTCCTGGCGCAATTAATTCATTACCTGTAGAAATAATCGCAATACTAGGTTTTTTAATCACCTTTACACTATCAATTCCTAAAGAGTATAGAAAACCCACAACAGCCGGATTAACTTTCGTGTATTTTTTTAACGCGATTTCACCTACTTTAATCTGTTCTCCAATAGGTCTAATATTTTTATTCGGAACAATAGTTTCTTTAATTTCTAGAGTTGTGTTTTTAACCATTGTACTTTCCTGCATTATAACGGTATCTACATCTTCAGGAACAGGAGCGCCGGTAAGAATTTTAATAGATTCTCCTTTTTTAAGTTGATAATCATGTTTATCACCAGCCTTTATTTCACCAATTATAGTATACTTTTTTTTTTCATGAATACGTATTCCGTAACCATCCATTGCAGATTGCCTAAATGGAGGTAAATTAATCGGAGCATATATGTCTTCTGCTAATAAATAACCATCTGCTTTTTCTAGTTTTTTTTCAATATGAATTTCATTAGAAATACTATTCTTTTTGATGGTTTCTATGGCTTCTTCAACAGAGATCATAATTTTTGTTTTCGTTATATCTTTATAAACATAATGAAAATAGATGGTTAATTTTTAATAGGTTAAAAGTTATTTTTGGGAACTGTTAATATCATAAAAAAGACTATTTCAAAATGAATTTTTAAAAATATACTTACCATATTTTAACAATTTGAGAAAAATGAAAATCAGATTATTTTGAACAAGTATTATTACGTAATTTCCAGACTTAATTGTAGCTTTTGAATACAAAAAACAACATCACTATTTCAAATCATTCATGTAATAATTGTTTAAATACGAACTGTTTAATTTATATGAATCGTAAAAATCAGTATGTTTCTAAATTTGTAGAAAACAAGAAACTTTTACGATGTAAAAAAGGCCAGCAGTTTATTATGGAAGGAGCTATGGTAAACGGATTATTTATCATTTTAGAAGGTACAGCGAAAGTTTTTAGAACAGGAATTAATGGTAAAGAACAGATTGTACGATTTGCAAAAGACGGAGAAGTAGTTGGGCATCGTGGATTTGGAACTGAAGAATCATATCCAATTGGAGCTGTTGCATTAGAAGATACTTTATTATGTTATTTTTCTAAAGAGCATTTACAAGAAGCGTTGTTAAGTAGTGCTAAACTATCTTATGATATGATGTTGTTTTATGCTAATGAATTAAATAGAAGTGAAAGTAAGGTGAAAACAATATCTCAAATGACAGTTAGAGAACGAGTTATTGATACTTTGTTATACATTAATAGAAAATTTGGAACTACAAGTGGTTATTTGAACTTGTTGCTAACTCGTAAAGAATATGCAGATTATGCTGGTACAACAGAAGAGCAGGTAATTCGTACCTTTTCTAGTTTAAAAAAAGAAGGTCTTATAGGAGCAAGAGGAAAAAAGATAAGTATTCTCGATGTAGAGGGATTAAAAGCAGAAATTAGTCAGCATAACTTTTTCTTAGATAGCTAATTGTTAATTTTTTTAGTGCGTGAAATAGAAATGTTGTTTACTTATGTAAGCAACATTTTTTTGTTTATACGTATTTCTGTTGTTCCTAAAACTACGTATTTATTGAGGTTTTTTATTAAAACCTGCGTTTTGTCAGTTTTTATTATGGTTTAAAAAGATATTTAGCTATGGTTATTGTCATGAGTTATCTAAAACAGTACGTATATATTTGCTTAAACTAAGTATTAATACGTATAAAAACTCGTCAATGAAAAAAATGAAAACTATACTAAAGAGAACAATTTCAGTAATAACATTAGCTGTTTTATTGAATTCTTGTGGAGGTAAAGAAAAAAAAGAAACAAAAGCCGAAACAAAAGAAGAAGTTAAAACTACTGGTTTAGAAATTGAAAAACCTCAATTGACTTTTGGTTTTATAAAGTTAACTGATATGGCGCCATTAGCAATTGCTAAGGATAAAGGTTATTTCGAAGATGAAGGATTATTCGTATCAGTAGAAGCGCAATCAAATTGGAAAAATGTTTTAGATAGAGTTATTGATGGTCAATTAGATGGATCACATATGTTAGCAGGACAACCAATTGCAGCTGGGGCTGGATTCGGTAGACAGGCTGAATTAGTTACTACATTTTCTATGGATTTAAATGGAAATGGTATTACGGTTTCTAATGATGTTTGGTCTAAAATGAAACCGAATGTACCGAAAGATGAAGATGGAAAACCTATTCATCCTATAAAGGCAGAAGCTTTAAAACCTGTGATTGCTGAATACAAAAATTCAGGTAAAGCTTTTAAAATGGGAATGGTGTTTCCGGTGTCAACACATAACTATGAAATCCGTTATTGGTTAGCTGCAGCAGGAATTCATCCAGGAATGTATACTGCAGAAAATGTTCAAGGGCAAATTGATGCTGAAGTTTTATTATCAGTAACTCCACCACCACAAATGCCTGCCACTTTAGAATCAGGAACTATTTATGGATACTGTGTAGGAGAGCCTTGGAATCAGCAAGCTGTTTTTAAAGGGATTGGTGTTCCTGTAACTACTAATTACGATATCTGGAAAAATAATCCTGAGAAAGTGTTTGTAATGACTAAGAAATTTATTGAAGAAAATCCAAATACTGCAATAGCAGTAACTAAAGCATTAATTAGAGCAGGAAAATGGTTAGATCAACCAGAAAATAGAGCAGAAGCTGTAAAAATATTATCAAAACCTCAATATGTAGGAGCTCCAGAATCTGTATTAGCTAATTCAATGACAGGAACTTTCGAATTTGAAAAAGGAGATAAAAGACAAATGCCAGATTTTAATGTGTTTTACAAGTATAACGCAACATATCCATTCTATTCAGATGGAATCTGGTTTTTAACTCAAATGCGTCGTTGGGGACAAATCCCTGAAACTAAACCTGCAAATTGGTATTCAGAAACTATTCAAAAAATTTATAGACCAGATATCTGGAAAAAAGCTGCTGAATTATTAGTGAAAGAAGGAAAAATACCTGTTGAAGATATTCCTCAAACAGACGGTTATAAACCTGCCACTACAGACTTTATCGATGGAAAAAAGTTTGATGCTAAAGATCCTTTAGGATATATCAATAGTTTCTCAATAGGAAACAAGGATAAATAAAATAAAATTCAAAAAACATATAGATCATGAAGCAAAGTGTAACAGTAAATCAACCAGCAGAAGCAAAATGGTTAAGGGTAATAAGAACCTTTTTTACTAAAGTTAATATTAAAAAACCTACGTTTAATTTGTCATCCTTTTTAAAGAAGGTGGGTATTCCTTTAGTTTCTATAGCAGTATTTATAGGGATATGGCACTTAGGAGCGGAAGCTTTAAAGCAAAGAGAAATTAACTTTAGGATAGAAAAAACACTTACAGATCAAGGTGAGTCAGCTGCAGCAGCTTTAAAAGCTTGCTTTGCTTCAAATGAATCTACATGTCAAACCAATACATTACCATCTCCAAGTCAAGTATGGAGTTCAATTTTAACTTTAATTGCAGATCATTATGTAATTAAACAAGATAAAGAAGCTTTTGCTGAAAAAACAGCTGCAGTTAATGCAAAGCGTGAAGCAGCAGGAAAAGAACCAATTGTATATACAGGGAGACCATCTTTTGTAGATATAGTAATAACGAGTCTTAAAACTGTGTTTGCTGGGTTTTTATTAGCGTTTTTTATAGCAGTACCAATTGGAATTGTAATCGGATTAAGTGATAAATTAAGAAATGCTTTTAATTGGTTCATTCAAATTTTTAAACCAGTATCTCCAGTGGTTTGGTATTTATTAGTATTCATGATTGTAAAAACATTATTAATTGGTACAAGTACAGATAATTCATTTGTAATTTCTTTTATAAGTGTTGGTTTGTGTGCAATGTGGGCTACTTTAGTAAATACAGCAGTTGGAGTTTCAACAGTAGATAAAGATTATATAAACGTAGCAAAGGTTTTAAAATTAGGACCATTACAAAAAGTATTTAAAGTGATTTTACCATCGTCTTTACCTTTAATTTTTACTGGTTTACGTATTACATTATCTGTGGCTTGGATGGTTTTAATAGCTATTGAGTTATTAGCGCAAAGTCCAGGTTTAGGTCTTTTCGTTTGGGAAGAATTTCAAAACGGAGCAAACGATTCTAATTCAAAAATTATTGTAGCCATGTTTGTGATCGGTATTATCGGATTCCTTTTAGATCGATTCATGTTAACTATTCAAAACATGGTTTCATTCAATAAAAGTGAAGGAATTTAAAAACGTGAGATATGGCATATTTAGAGTTAAAAAATATATACAAAACTTACGGTGAAGGCGAAAATACTACAGAGGTTTTATCAGATATAAATTTATCTATAGAAGAAGGAGAATTTGTAGCTATTGTAGGGTTTACTGGTAGTGGTAAAACAACTTTAGTAAATTTAATAAATGGTTTATTAGAACCTACAAGCGGAGAGGTATTGTTTAAAGGAGAGCCTGCTAAAGGAACAAGTCATGAACGAGGAGTGATTTTTCAAAATTATTCATTATTACCGTGGTTATCTGTAGAACAAAATGTATTAATGGCTGTTAAAGAAGCTTTTCCTAAAAGAGGAAAGGCAGTTTGGAAAAGAAAAGCAGCGCATTATATAGAAATGGTAGGATTAACTCCAGCAATAAATAAACTTCCGAAAGAATTATCTGGAGGAATGCGTCAGCGTGTTGCTGTAGCTCGTGCTTTAGCAATGAAACCAGATATGATTATTATGGATGAACCTTTAGGAGCTTTAGATGCTTTAACCAGAGGTAATCTACAAGATCAAATTTTAAATATTTGGGGTAAAGACAAAAGAACAGCGTTATTAATTACAAATGATGTTGATGAAGGAATTTATATGGCTGATCGAATTATTCCTTTAAGACCTGGACCAAATGCAACATTGGGACCTGAGTTTAAAATAGATTTTGAACGACCTCGGGATAAAACAGATTTAAATGATAATCCTGTGTATAAAAAAACTCGAAACGCAATTATAGAATATCTAATGGATATAGGAGAAGAACGAAAATCTGAACAGCAAAATACATATGTATTACCAGATTTAATGCCAAAGAGTTTTGTAAGAGTTTAATTCAATAAAAAGATTTAAAATGAGTATATTAGAAGCAGAAATAACTCAAAACACCCCCGAAATAGAAACCAAAGAGTTAATGTTGGATTTAAAAGATCTTAAAAAAGTTTATCCAACACCTAAAGGAGATTACATAGTTTTAGAAGATTTGAACCTTCAAATCATGAAAGAAGAGTTTGTAACCATTATCGGTCATTCTGGATGTGGTAAAACAACTATGCTTTCTATGATTGCAGGTTTAAATGAAATTACTGGAGGAAGCATATCAGTATTAGGAAATCCAATAAAAGGTCCAGGTCCAGATCGAGGAGTAATTTTTCAAGCTCCAAGTTTAATGCCTTGGATGACTTCATTACAAAATGTGTTGTTAGGAGTAAATCAAGTATTCCCACATGCAACTAAAAAGCAACGAAACGATATTGCAAAGTATTACTTACAAAAAGTAGGTTTAGAAGATGCTTTTAATAAAAAAGCAAGTGAATTATCTCAAGGAATGCAGCAACGTGTTGGTATTGCAAGAGCATTTGCTATTAAGCCTAAAGTATTGTTGCTAGATGAACCTTTTGGAATGTTAGATTCTTTAACTAGAGGTGAGTTGCAAGATATTTTGATAGAAATTTGGAATAAAGAAAAAATAACAGCTGTTATGATTACTCATGATGTTGATGAAGCAATTTTCTTAGCAGACAGAGTGGTAATGATGACAAGTGGACCAAAAGCAAAAATTGGAGATATTTTGAATATCGATTTTGAAAGACCAAGAACAAGAAAAACAGTATTAGAACACGACGATTATTATAAATATAGAAAACATTTAATCGATTTTTTAGAACATTAAAACTGAAAAAGTATGAGAAGCAAACTATTATTATTAGGTATAGTATTTACAACTTTTAGTCAATTTGTAAACGCACAGTTTACTTTAGATGGAGAGTTTAGGCCACGTTTAGAGTTTCGTAACGGATTTGGAACATTAATAACCGAAAATTCTGATCCTGGTTTAGGAGTAGCAACAAGAGCTAGATTAAATGCTGGATATAAAACAGATGCGTATAAATTTTATCTTAGTTTACAGGATGTTTTTGTTTGGGGAGAAAACAGACAAATTTTACCTAACGATGCTAATAATTCATTTGCTATTTTTCAAGCATGGGCAGAAATTAATCTAGGCGCAGGTTTTTCTACGAAGTTAGGTAGACAAGTTCTTTCTTATGACGATCAAAGAATTTTAGGCGGTTTAGATTGGGCTCAGCAAGGAAGAAATCACGATGCTGGTTTATTAAAGTATAAAAAAGGAACATTTAAAGCAGACTTTGCTTTAGCGTTTAATCAAGATAACACTACTCCAGGAGGGTTTCAATCAGAAGGTACAGCATTTACAACTACAGGTTTCTTTACCTATAAAACAATGCAAATGTTACATGTACATAAATCATGGACAGATTTCTCTGGGAGTGTATTGTTAATGAATAATGGGTTTCAAAAAGGGGCTACTGTAGGTGGTGTTTTTCAACCTCAAGATGGAAACAATAATTTACAAACTTTTGGTACTCACTTAAAGTATAAGAAAAATAAATTCAGTGTAGCTGCAAATGCGTATTTACAAACAGGAGAAAGACAAGGCGATGTTGAGGTTAGTGGAGCTTATTTACTTGGATTAGATGTGAGCTACAAAGCATCACCAAAAATTGGAGTAGGAGCAGGATTAGAAATTATTAGCGGTAGAACAGATGATACAGCTGCATTTTTCCCATTGTATGGAACGAATCATAAGTTTAACGGATTTATGGATTATTTCTATGTAGGAAATCATGCAAATTCAATTGGATTATTTGATATCCATGCAAGTGCAAACTTTAAGTTAGATGAAAAATCAAGTTTAATGTTAAAAGTACTAAACTTTAGAGGTGAGCAAGAATTAGCAAGTGGAGAAAAATCTTTAGGAACAGAAGTAGATTTAGTTTACAAAAGAAAGTTTAAAGGTTTTGCAGTTGTAGCAGGGTATTCTCACATGTTTGAAAGTGATGGTATGTATGAATTGAAAGGTATTGCTGAAGCAGATGTTGCAGGAACTCAGAATTGGGCTTGGGCTATGTTAGTACTTAAGCCAAAGTTTTTAAATGGAACTAAATAGTAAGATTTAAAAAATTAACTTTTAGAAGTCAACAATTATTTAGATAAATAATTTGATTTATATGTTTTGGATTAAGGAGAGATTACTCATTAAAAAGAGTAGTCTCTTTTTTTGTTTATAAGATTCATAATAAAAGATGTTTTAATTAAAGATTATTTAAAATAGAATATTTGTTTAACATAAATTTTATTTTAAAAAATAGAATTTAACTTTTAAAAATAAAATAATAAAAAACTAATATTCAGTTATTTGTGTTGTTTTATCTTTTTTTGTATTGTTTTTTTATTAAAATCTAACAGATGTTATTTCTTTTATTTTTTAAACAATAATTAACAATTTAGCACATTATGTAAGTGAATTATTTTTTTTTAACGATTAAAGCTGATAATTGTTAAAGAAGTTATTATAAAACCAATTAAAAATAACCCTTTCATTATGAAAAACTTTAAACTCCCATTTTTAGCTTTGGCTAGTTCTTTATTAATCTTTTCGTGTCAAAGTGAAGATTCGAATGATTTAAATGAAGTAATTCCACCAGAAGCAACAATAATTAGCCCTGAAGAAGCATTTCCAGCATTAAGTGGAAGAGTGCAAACTATGTACTACGGAACAAGCAAAGTAAACGTAGAAAAAGTAAACGATATATATGTATTAGATGGAGATATTCTTTTTGATGCGAACCAATTAACTGAAACTCCAGCTGAAGTTGGGGAACCTTCTTCAATAGAAGTTTTAGGAAGATCAGTTGGTAGAACAGGAGGAAGATGGAGAAATAATACAGTATATTATTCGGTAGAATCGTCTTTAGCTAACAAAAGCCGTGTAACAGATGCAATTGCGCATTGGGAAAGAAATACAGCTTTAAGATTTGTTCAAAGAACAAACCAATCAGATTATATTTATTTCAGAACTGGTTCAGGATGTTCTTCTTTCGTAGGTAGAAGAGGAGGTCGTCAAGATATCAACTTAGCTACAGGTTGTACAACAGGTAACACTATTCACGAAATTGGGCATGCAGTAGGTTTATGGCATGAGCAAAGTAGAAAAGATAGAGATACTTATGTAAATATCAATTTCGAAAATATTGTAGATGGTCGTTCATTTAATTTCCAAACTTATGTACAACAAGGTAATGATGGAGATGAGTATACTTCAACTTTAGATTTTGGATCTATTATGATGTACGGGCCAACATTCTTCTCTAAGAACGGTCAACCGACTATTGAAAAGAAAGATGGTTCTAGTTATACTATCCAAAGAAATGGTTTATCTGCTGGAGATATTCAAGGAATTAATCAAATGTATCCTGCTTCAACTGGTGGTGGAGATATTTGTGCAGGTGTATCAGCTTATGTAAGTGGAAGAAGCTACAGCATTGGATCTAGAGTAACTTTCCAAGGTTCTTTATACGAAAGAGTATCTGGCGGATGGAATAACTTAGGTCAATGTGGTTCTCAAAGTGCAGACATTTGTGACGGTGTATCAGCCTATGTAAGCGGAAGAAGTTACAGTATTGGATCAAGAGTAACATTCCAAGGATCTTTATATGAAAGAGTATCTGGTGGATGGAATAACTTAGGTCAGTGTGGATCTTAGTTATATTAACAATAAAGGAAAGAAAGTAAGTAGACAATAAATCCTTATCCCAATCCTAATTATTAAAATGGATATAGGTTGCCCGAAAGGGCAGCCTTTTTTATTTATATAAGATTGTATTCATTTGCTTTCTGATTTAACTCCATGATATTTTTTACATTGAGTTTTTTCATCAGATTAAAACGATGTACTTCAACTGTTCTCTTACTAATTTTAAGTTCTTCTCCAATATCTTTATTGTTTTTTAACTGCAGGACTAGCTGAAGTATTTGTGTTTCTCTTTTAGTTAATTTAAAAGGATTTTCAGATTTTTTTGAAGTAGAATTAGACTTCTGAGTTGTTTTTCTATTTACAAAATTATTCATGATAATATCTGAAACATCACCTGTAAAATACTTATCTCCAGAAGCAATTTTATGTAAAGCTTTTAAGAATTCTTCTTTACTAGAACCTTTTAACAAATAACCATCTGCTCCTGCTTGAATAGATTGTACAACATATTCCTCTGAATCGTGCATAGAAAGAACCAGCGTTTTAATCTCTTTTTCAGCGTGTTTTTCTTTTAAAATAGTTACTAATTCTATTCCTGTCATTTCAGGCATACGAATGTCAACAATTAAAACAATAGGAGTAGTAATACTTTCTATAATCTGTAAAGCATCTTTTCCATTAGAAGCTTCGTTTATTACTTTAATATCATTTTGATCTTCTAATAATGCTCTAATTCCGTCCCGAACTAAAACATGATCGTCTACTAAAACAACATTAATAATTTCCATACATCTATTAATTTATAAGCAAATATACTTAGAAACTATATATTATGCTTAGATAAATACGTAGTGAAAATCCTAAATAATAAAATATAGAAAAGAAAAAGGTCATCTAAACTTAGATGACCTTTTATGATATTAAACGAAAGAAATTATTTCTTAATCAATTTGATTCTTGAAATGATTTGATCATTTGTATCTGTAACTCTTAAAATATAAATTCCAGTAGGTAAACTTCCTACATTAACTTGACCTTTTCTTTGTTCATTTAAAGAGAAAAGAACAGGTTGTTTCATGGTAAATCCAGACAATGTATGTATAGAAGCTTTTAAATCCATATTAGAAATATCTTTAAAATTGTTATTCTCTTTTAAAGTAACAGTAGCAATATCTTCAACTGGGTTAGGGGAAATTTGACCATTAACCATTTGATCAGTAGATGAATTGTCATCTATAACAGTAAAAGTAACTGAAATACCAGATCCAGGTTTTCCTTTACCAAATATTCTCTTATAAGGAGTTGCAGTAATCGTATTTGTTCCTAAAGGGAATTTTATACCCTTGAAGTTTCCTGCAAAATCTCCTTTTAAACTATAAGGAGCAAAATTTTCTACATTAAACCTATCACGATTGTTAAATCCAAATACAACACTTCTAGTATCTGCTCCTTCAGTATTTGCTAGAACTGAGAAACGATTAGCACCAAAGTTTGCAACATTAATAGTATCACCTTCATTTAAAGTACCTAATAATTGATTGGTAACTGCATCTATTAATGTTAAACTAGTAACTACAGGTGCGTCACTATCAATTACTTCAAAAGTTATTGTCACAGGAGTTCCATTATCACCTTGTCCATTATTGTTACGGTATGGTGTAGCTGTAATAGTTTGAGTTCCTATACTAAATGGTACTCCGAAATAATTTGTTCTTCTGAAAGTAAGATCTCCATTTAATGAATATGGAACATTGCTTTCTGTATTAAAATTAGTACGATCGTTGAAATCGAAAATAACACTTTCAACTCTAGAGCCAGAAGTATTTGCAACTACTGAAAAATTATTCCTTCTAAAATCAGCAAGATCAATAGTGTCACCTTCATTTAAAGGACCAATAATAGAATTGTTAGTTGCGTTTATTAATATGAAATCTGTAACTGTTGGAGGGTTAGAATCTATTACTTCAAAATTAATTGTAAGTGGAATTCCAGAATCTCCTTCACCGTTTCTTTCTTCAAATGGCGTAGCGGTTATTGTATTTGTTCCTAAATTAAAAGCTACGCCTCTAAAATATGTTCCGTTAAAGTCACCTCTTAAAGAAAAAGGAGCTCTGTTTTCTGTATTGAATGAAGTTTCTTCGTTAAAATCGAATACAACACTAGCGATATCTAATGTTCCTTTGTTAGCAATAATACTGAAATTATTGAAACCATTATAATCGTTAAGATCGATGATATCACCATCATTTATAATTCCAACTTCTGTATTAGTAGTTGCATCTATAAGCGTAAAACTTACAATTTCAGGAGAGTCAAGAACATTTAATGTTACTGGAACAGTTAATTCCGAATTTGCAGGATCATTACTGCTAATAATTATATTTGAATTATAAGTAGTATTTGCTTCTAATCCTTCAGCAGAAAAGGCTACAGGCACTTCAGTAGAAGTACCAGGCGCTACACTACCCATTATTGGAGGAGTAAATGTAATAGCTAATTCGTTAGTTAAAAACTCAGTATTAAAAATTACTTGTAATCCACTTTCTCCGTTCGGACCTTCTAAACCAACTGTTGAACTCGTACTAATTTCAGAATCAACATTTTTATATTGCATTTTAATAGATCCGTCTTTGAATAATATAATTTGAAAAGTAACAGGAGTTTTTATTGGAGATGAACCAAACCCAGGGACATTTTCATACTGAACAATAAAATAATCTTCAAAAGCCTGATAAAAAACACCGTCGCCATCTTGAGGTTCTAGATCATCCCATAAACCAGCAATTAGGAAATTAGGATTTTCTGTAGAAGGTATTTGTTGATTTAAAAATGCACCAAAAGTAGCAGTAATAGGACTAAAACTTAAAAACCCATTTGCAGCAATAATTACACTATTTTGATCTTCACCAAAGAAGTTAAATGTAAAAGGTAAATTAACTGTTTCATCACCATCTGCACCAACATTAGCTTGAGTTCCTGTACTACTAATATCTATGAAATTATAAGCAGGTCCACCGCTGTTATTATCAGCCCATATATAACCGAATGTTCCAGGACCGCCACTAGCATAAAAGAATTTAGGACAAATACTGTTATCAGTTTGATCTTTTGTAATGATCTGTTCATCATATTCAATTTTACTATATCCTACAGTTCGTGTACTATTTGTAAGATTAGTAGAAAATGGAGTTTTTACTAATGAATAATTCAATGTACTCCCTCCAGTATTTTCTATAGTAACTATTTCTGTAGTCGTTTTTTCTCTTTTTAATGTTAAATCAAATTCTTCTGGTGTAATATTGATAACAGGAGGATCAACACCAATACCTGATAAAGGAATTGTTATAGATTGATTACCAAAAGCATCATTACTTGTGATTAAAAGATTATCTGTTATGTTACCCACTGAAGTTGGGGCAAAGTTTACTGTAACAGATTGACTAGCGCCTGGTATAATTGAAGTATTGGTTGCAGTTACAGTAAAATCTGAATTTTGATTGCTTAAATTGTATTCTAATGTTTTGCTTCCTGTATTTTCAATTAAGACGGTAGTACTACTTTCTAAACCAACAAAAATAGGTTCAAAAGTAATTGAATCTCTAGGAACTTCAATTCTCGGGAAACCTTTAACGGTTAATTCTATAAGAGAAGTACTTGTGGAAGTATCAGGAGAATTACTAGATACCACTAGTTCATCAAAATAAACACCATCATTTAAATTGGTAGCATCTGAAGTTACGGTAAGGTTTCTAGAGCCACCAGCAGGCACAACACCAGAAATCGGAGTTACATTTGAAATAAATGGAGTTAAAGCTACGTCTGGTTTAACAAAACGTAATGCTAATTTATTTTTAATATAATCTGAATTAAACACAACTTGTGCGCCGTCTGTTCCGTCTGCATTTTCTATACCAACAGTCGCAGAATTTAAGAAAGAAGCAGTTTCTATGTCTTCATAAAAAACATCGATATTTCCATCTGAATGTAAAACGATTTGGAAAGTAACAGTTTCATTTTCTGAACCTAAAAATACAGAGGCATTTGTCCATTGTACTATTAATGCATCATCTATAGTTTGATAATGAACAGCTCCATTAAAATTTTGAGGCTCTAAATCATCCCATAAACCAGCGATCATATTATTTACGCCATTATCTACTGGAATTTGACTATTGACGAATGTAAGTGTTGAAGATTCATTAAAAGAGATAAAACCATTTGCGTTTACAGTTGTGTTAGTATAAGTGTTTCCGTAGAATTCAAAAGGAAACTGTAAAGGAATACCTAAACTTCCATCTCCACCTAAATCAGTTGTGATTTCTGTTCCAGTTCCAGATATATCAATAAAATTATAAATAGGTCCACCATTTTCATCACTGTCAATCCAGCTATATCCAAAACCATTGTCTGTACCAAGACTATATAAAACTTTGGATCCAATTCTATCATCTTTAGCTCCTTTTTGATTACTAAAGTTGCTAAAATTTAAAATTTTAGTATCGTTTAATTTTACGTCAGGTTTTGCTAAAGCAGCAGCTACAGCAAGATCAGGAAAAGAGAAGAACAAAGGAGCTTTACCTTCATTTTTTAAAGCAATTTGCGTGTCTACTGTATTTCCTGAATCTACAGTTTCTGAAACGTTAGCAGGATCTAAAACGGCAATTGGAGGTTCTACACCAACTCCATTAACGATAATTTGTAAAGAATTAGCATTTGAAGCATCACTATCTACTGTAATTATTCCATTAATATTTCCAGTGATATTAGGAGTGAATTTTACAGTAACATCGATACTTTCTCCTGCAGCAATAGTTGTACTGCTAGGTGTTACAGAAAAAGCAACATTATCGGATGAAATTGATGAAACGTTTATTTGTGAAAGCCCAGAATTACTAAGTGTAATTATTCTTTCAGAATCATTTCCAATAAATACATTATTAAATAAAATGAATTCATCTGATAATTCAATAAAAGAAGTTTGACCAGATACATCTAAACTAGTAGTAATAGTTGTAGTAGGATCTACAGGGTCATTACTTGAAATTAAAATATCTGATGCATAATTACCATTAGATAAATCAGTAGCATCAAAAGTAACAGAAACATCAATAGAAGCTCCAGGAGCAATTGATCCTTCAGAAGGATTTAAAGTTATACTATTATTTGTTTGTGTATTTAAAGCTCTTGTTAAGAAAACAAAATCGACACTAGAAAAAGTAGCACCACCATCATCACTTATAAAATAAGTATTTGGTCTTACAGGAGCGCCATCATTTACACCTTGTGGGAAATTAATATCTTGAGGATATTTATGAACAACCCAGAATGAATCTCCATTGGAAAAATTAAAAGCTTGATTAAGTGTTTCGATATCAAAAACTCCATCGGCACTAGTTTTTGTAATAGTTTGAGAAAGCAATAGTGTTCCATCTGCCGGTGTTGTTCCTCCTTGATAAATTTCAAGAATTATTGGATCTGCAGAAAGTTCAGTTCTATATCCATTACGAATAGCAGTTAGTGTGAAATTTCTATCAACATCAAATTTAACAGCCGTAGTTAATGCAGTACCATCATTAAATCCTACAAAATCGTCAGGGAAATTAATTCCTGCATCATAAGCTATAGAATCTATTATAGGAGCACTATTTTTTAAAGCTTTCTTTTTTAAAGAAGATAAGTTATTTCCAGACGTAGAAGCTTTTTTTAATTCATGGTTTACATCGTTAGAAACTCCATATTTCGATAAGTCTAAGGAACCTAGTATTGTATTAGAATTTGATGGTGGAGTAAATGTAATATTGCCAACAACAGAAGTAAAATCTAAATTTGCTTGTCCAGTATTTGTAATTGTAAAAACCTCTGTTTTTGTAGCAGGATTATCTGTTTGAACATTGATCGCTGTTGATAAGCTTGTAGGGTTTACAGCAATAGTAGGAGGAGAGACCACTGTTAATGCTACAGGAATATTAATGTTAGCATTTCTAGGATCGTTGCTAGAAATATTTATAGTAGCGCTATATTCTCCAGTTTCTAAAGCTCTAGTATCAAATTTTACTGCTAATGTAGTTTCAGATCCAAAATCAACAGAACCATTCACAGGAGAAACTGATAAGAAGAAAGCATCAGAATCTCCGTCAATAATTTCAATATTATCAACATTCATAGTAGATGTTGCTGTTTCCATTTCAGATAATAAAACAATTTGTTCTATTTGATTTGCAGCAGCTCTTCCACTATAAATTAATTCATCATCAAAGAAAATACTTAATGCAGCATCATCTCTATCAATTACAATTCGAATGTTAAAATAACCGCTAGGTGTAGTTTTTTCTATTCGAGTGAAGTTTCCGATATCTGAATCAAAAATATCAATAGTGTTGTCTGGATTAAAACGTACTCTTGTATTTACTAATTCTGCTGTATTAGATTGTGGAATAAATTCCCATGTAACACCACTACCTTGAATATTGATATCTGCTGAAGCTACCATAAAAGGTTCAGAACCGGCAGTGATAGAAGGAGTAAACGCTAAAGCTCTTGTAGCAGATCCATAAGCTTGTAGTTGAATAGCATTAGCACCTGATGCAGGATTAGCAGAGGTTACTTCCCAAGTATTTGGTGAAGTTTGCCAGCCAAACTGACCATTTAAATCACCAATAGTATAATCTTCGAAATCAGCAGCGAATAAATTTGTTACTAGTCGATTAAATGTATTATTTAATGTTAGTAATTGTGTGTTAGGATTTTGAATAGCAGCAAAATTATTAACTATAGCCTCTGTTTTAAATCCATTTTTAATAATGAAATCATTAGTTTTTGCACTTCTTTTATTTACTGTATTTAAAAGGCTGTCATTAATAGTAATGTTATAGGTTAAAACATCATCACCAGTATTTTGAATAACTAAATCTCTTGTTACTATTTGTAATTGTTGTAGTGTTTCATTAAACGATGTAGGATTTACAACAAGTACAGGAGATTCAGTTCCATCGATCACTCTAATTTTTACTGGAATACTAACAATTTCTTCAAAACCTTCTATAGAGATTTCAATACTTTCTTCATAAATTCCTTTATTAACATCAACTGTACTAAGTTCTACTGTAAAGGTTGTTGTTTCTCCTGCAGGTATGGTAAAGGTAGAATTACTGATAGAGTTTATTAAAAGAGCGTTTGAACTAGCATTTACAGTAATATTAACATGGCTTTCTGAAGTGTTAGTTAAACTTATTTCTTCATTTACAGTTTCACCGACATTTAGTTCGTTATTAATCTGATTAGGAACAATAGTGATTGGAGCTTGTTCTGCTAAAACCCATCCCATGTCTCTGAAAAATCCACGAGTAATATCTCCAATATCAAAATTAGATTCTGCACTACCAATTTGTGGAGTCATTAATGAATTTGGATTTCCAGCAGGAAATGCTGCTTCATCCCAGTGAGCAATACTAGAACCTCCTTGAAAAGGATTTGGTGCAAATAATTCAGGATTAGTTCCATTATTTGCAGCTATAGCAAATCCACCGTTAACAAAAACGTCTCCACTAGTATAAAAAACACCAAGATCTACAGAAGGATTAGGTAAATCTAATACTGAGTTGTTGTTTCCATCAACAACAAATGTGTCAAAAACAAAAGGATCACCTCCATTATTAATATTTCCAACACCTCCAGAAACATTACCGCCATCAATAAAACCTAAACCATGTCCGGCTTCATGAAGAGCAACAGAAACAAAGTCAAATAAACCTGCAGGTGTATTTCCATCAGTACCGAAATACCAAGGAATTCCATTTCCTAAATTTACAACTAAATCAAACTCAGTATCCGGAGCTAAATCTTCTCCAGCTAAAGAGTTTGCTAATGCTATAGGATAAAAAACATCTTGTTGAGGTGCTCCAGGGAAATTACGAACTAATGTTGTCGGTCCTGCTGAAGCAAGTACTCCTGGGCCTAAGTTTGCAAATTCAGCAGAAATACGAATAGGTACAGAAGAAACTATTTCTTCAGACCAAATAGCTAAAGCAAAATCGAAAGCAGCTCTAGCTTCTGGATTCGCCTGAGCACCTGGTCCGTAGGTTACAATAATTTCAGCAGTTGCATTTCTTTGAACAATAGACCTTTGTTTTGCAGAAGCTTGTTTCATTCCCATTCTAGAATGCATGTCTTCGAATTTTGCAGGGCAAATGACCTGTGTACCAGGTATTCGTTCCATTTTTTGCGCAATTAAAGATTGGAAATTAAAACAGAATGATAAGATAATTAGGAGTACCATCTTTTGGTTAAGTATGGGCAATAGTTTCCCCCTCATACTTAACGACGAGTAGTGGTTAATCATGATAATTGATTTAATAGGTTAATTACGTTAAAAATAAGAATTTTTTTTTGCTTTAGCTAGAGTAAAGTGTTGCTAAGTAGTGAATTGTTTTAAAAATGAATGGTATTACCTTTTGATTTATAGATCAAATTAATTTATGATTTAAGACTGATCTAAAGGAATATTTAAAGTAACACGGGTTCCTTTATCTTCTTCTGAATTAATAAATAATCGACCATTTATATATTTAATTCGCTCTTTCATGAAAGTTAATCCCATTCCACCATTTTTACTCATAGGTTTGTTGGCATTAAATCCTTTTCCGTTATCATCAATAACTATACTAAGAATACTTTCACTATGTGAAATAGATAATAGAATATGCGAAGAATTTGCATATTTAATTGCATTATTAATAGCTTCTTGAGTAATTCTATAAATATTAATTTCAGTTAATGTATCTAATCGGAAATCAAAACTTGTTTTATTGAAGAAAATTATGTTCTTACCAGTTAACCTGCTTAATTCTTTAGTAAGTTTAGTTAGTGCAGGAACTAATCCATGATCAGATAATTCAGAAGGCATTAAATTGAAAGTAGCAGTTCTTACACCTTTTATAATGTCACTAGTTTGTGATTTTAGTTGATGAATTTTCTCTTTGGTTTTTTCTATATTTTCAGGATTTACACTTTCTAGGTTAAATTTTAATCCAGTTAACATTTGCCCGATTCCATCATGAACATCTTTAGCAATTCTACTTTGCTCTTTTTCTTGATTTTCTATGATTTTTTTAGAAATCACTTTCTGCTGATTCATTTTTTCTTCAAAACCTTTTTGTTTCAGGTAATCGATTTCTAATTGAGCAGTTTTCTTTTCTGTAATATTAGAAGCTATAATTAATAATTCTGATTTTTCATTTGTTGGATTATATGGAATGATAGCCATTTCTAACCAAATATCTTCATTATCTTTTGTAGAAGCTTTTACTTCTCCTTGCCATCCTGTCTTTTTATTTTTTAAAATGAGCTTTTCAATATTATTTCGCTCATTTTCAATAGGAGATAACATATTCCAAAAGTAATCTTCATTGAACTGAGAATATTTAAAAAGTCTAGAGAAACGATTTCCGATATGAACAATACTCCCATTGGGTAAAATACGAGCAGAAAGTAAAGTTTCATCCATTGCTCTACTTAAAGCTTTTAATTCTTTCACAGATTTTTCTTTTGCCAAACTAAGTTCATCTGCATCAAAGGCCATTTTTTTAGCAAGTTTTTCAGCAGATAACAATTCTGCTAACGTAGTACGTATAGACTTAGCAGTTGGCCAAAAAATAAATAAGAATTCTCCTAAAAGAATTATTAATGTAGTAACCATTAAAAGTAATTCTAATCTACGTAACCAATTTATTTTTTCATTAGCCTCAATATCATACTGATTTACAATTTTATCCATCTTTGTTAAAAATGAACTTTCATTATTTTTTATAGTTTGAAGAAATTGTTCGTAATCTTGAGTTGAGGATTGAGGTTGTTTTTCAATTTGATCTATTACTGAGGTTGTAGCATTATTAATTACATCAAAGATTGGATTAATTTCAGCAAACTGTCTGGAAACAATATTACTGTTATTTCCGGGTAATCCTAAAGAATCATTACCAATTTGAAGTGCTAAATGAGATGATTTCCAAAGTGATAATGTTAGTTTTAATTGATTCGTAATTACTAGTTTTTTTGAACTATCTTTTTCCGAAGCTAAAACAAGTGATTCTTTGGTTAACTTCTGACTTAACATACGTTGTCTACCAGCTATATTAATAACTCTAGAATCACTCTGTTGATTTTTTAAATGTTTACGAATTAAAAATTGACTTACAATTACAGAAATAGCAATTGTGCTTAGGGCTATTATATATAGTCGGCTAAGCTTTTCAAAGGTTCTTTGATCTAATGAATTACTATGCTTAGGCATGTATTTATTCTGAAATTTTCTAGTTTAATGCTTTTTTAACTAATGCTAAACTTTTGTCTGAAAACTTAATTTTTAGAGCTTCTTCTTTTCCTTTGTCAGACATTTTTATTAGTGTTTTTTGTAGAATGTCAATTACTTTTTCATCATTATGCTTTTCAGCAAATTCTTCAAAATAAAAATCTAGAAATACCAAACAAATAACATCTTCTAATGCTTGAGCTTCTTCATTCTTTTTAAGTTGCTTTTTTAAAATAAGAAAACGAACTCTTTTAATAAAATCATCGTTATAACCAACTTCAGCAAGTATTTCAGCAGTAATTGTAGCGTGTGATCTTTTTAATTCTTCTCGCCATTTTAAATAGCCTATTCGATCCATTGGATAATCGTTTCGTGGAATTTTCCAACGACAAATATGTTGTGCTCTTGCAGCTATTTGTAATGCTCTAGATGCATTAGGATTAAATTGTAGCAATTGCCTCGTCATACGTTGTGAATACAATAACTCCTTAGGGAAGTTAATGTTATTTATTGTGTAATGATTAGGATCTTCAGTATTTTTTTTGTCAATTAAAGCTAAAGCAGTTTCAAAACGAGTTGGTTTCATGAATAGTTAATTAATCTGAAAAACCAATATACACATTTTCTTCTTCTATTTTTACTGGATAGGTAGCGATTGCATCTAAATCACCATTTAAGTTTTTGCCATTTTCCAATGAGAAAGTTTTTTTATGTAATGGACAAGCTACTTTCGGAATTCCTTTTTGATCTCCTATCATACCACGAGACAAAACCATTTCCATTTTATGTGGACAAACATTTTGACAAGCATACCATTTATTTAATCTAGTGAAATTGAAAACAGCAATTTGTTTGTCTTTATATTTTACACATGCACCACCGTCTTTAGGGAAATCGTGAATAGATGCAGCTTTAAACCAAAATATTACATTCTCTAGTTGGGTAGTTTTATACTTATCAAGAATTTCTTCCATATTCTTTGTTTCACTTTGTGTACTAATTAACTCCATGGTTCAGGCATTTTTTGTTCTCGCATTGGCACAAAAACAAGGTTATCGTCTTCTTCTTTACTATTTACAAAATGATTAAAACGTTTCATCATTTCTGGATCATTAACAGCTTGTGTCCATTCACATTTATATCTGTTCACAAGGGTTTGCATTTCTTGTTCTAAATCTTCAACTATTTCTAGTTTATCATCAATAATAACTTCTTTTAAATATTCTAATCCACCTTCTAATCTTTCTTGCCATGCAGCAGTTCGTTGCAAAGGTTTTGCTGTACGCATGTAGAACATTAAATAGCGATCTAAATATTTAATTACAGTTTCATTATCAATTTGTTCGGCAAATAATTCAGCATGACGAGGGTTTGCACCTCCATTTCCACCTAGGTATAAATTCCATCCACCTTCAACAGCTATTAAACCAAAGTCTTTTCCACGAGCTTCAGCACATTCACGAATACATCCAGATACACCACCTTTAATTTTATGAGGAGCACGAATTCCGCGATAACGATTTTCAAGTTCAATTCCAAAACTTACACTTTCATCCATTCCGTAGCGACACCAAGTAGATCCTACACATGTTTTTACGGTTCTAAGTGATTTACCATATGCATGTCCGCTTTCAAAGCCATGACTAATTAGGTCTTTCCAAATCAAAGGAAGTTGATTCAGCGTAGCACCAAATAAGTCAACACGAACACCACCAGTGATTTTAGTATACAGATCATATTTTTTTGCAATTTGACCTAAGGCAATTAATTTATCGGGTGTAATTTCTCCACCAGGAACTCTTGGTACAACAGAATATGTTCCATTTCTTTGAATATTAGCCATAAAACGATCATTAGAATCTTGAATAGCATATTCTTCGTTAGCAGTATCTGCATTAATACTAGCCATTAAAGAAGCTACAAGAGGTTTACATAATTCACAACCATGACCACCATTCCCATGATTATCTAATACTTCATTAAATGTTTTGTATCCTTTTACTTGAATGATTTTATAAAGATCTTGTCTATTTAAATCAAAATGCTCACAAACAGAGTCTTTTACTTCAATTCCTAAAGATTTTAAAGTAGCATTGGTTAAATCGCTAACCATAGGTTTACAACCACCGCAACCTGTACCTGCTTTAGTACAGCTTACGACATCTGCCAAATCTGAAGCTTGTCCGTTTTCAATAATTTCACAAATTTGTCCTTTAGTTACACTTTCACAAGAACAAACTTGAGCTTCATTAGGTAAATCCATTACATCTCCAAAAGCTGCTTTACCATCACTAGCAGGTAAAATTAATTGAGAAGGATCTTCTGGAATAGCCATACTATTCAAGTAAATCTGATGTAACATATTATAATCGCTTACATCTCCAATTAGAATTCCTCCTAATAATTTTTTCTTATCGTGACTTACATTAATTCTTTTGTAAATTCCTTTGGTTTTATCTTCAAAAATAATTGAGTGTCCTTTTTCTATAGGCATAAATGGTTCTCCATAACTAGCTACATCAACACCAATAAGTTTTAATTTGGTAGACATATCTATTTTATCTTGCATCACAATTTCATTTTCTCCTAAAATTTGATGAACAGCAATTTCGGCCATATCATAACCTGGTGCAACTAAACCATATATCATATTGTTGAACAAAGCACATTCACCAATAGCGTAAATGTTTTCATCTGAAGTTTGCATTTTATGATTTACCCATATTCCGCCTCTAGTTCCGATTTTTAAATCGCAAGTTTTAGCGAGTTCGTCTCTGGGGCGAATTCCAGCAGAAACAATTAGCATTTCTACATCTAAACGATCATTTTCTCCAAATTCCATTCCTGTAATAGAAGACTTACCTAATATTTTACTAGTAATTTTAGATAAATGAACTGTTATTCCTAATGATTCTATTTTTTCTTGTAAAACATTGCTACTACGTTTATCTAACTGTCTAGGCATTAATTTTGGAGCAAACTCTATAACATGAGGTTCAAATCCCATATCCTTTACAGCTTTTGCTGCTTCTAAACCTAAGAGTCCTCCACCCAGAACAGCTGCTTTAATTTTTTCTTTTCTACCAGCTTGGATAATGCTAGCATATTGTAATGTATCTTCTAAATCTTCAATAGTTCTGTAAACAAAAACTCCATCTTTTTCAACACCTTCTATATTAGGAACAAAAGGAGAAGAACCAGTTGCTAAAACTAAATAGTCATAAGAAAACTCATTTGCATGAATTGTTTCTATGGTTTTAGCAACTTTATCAATACTATTTACTCTGGTATTAGTTATTAAATCAATATTATTATTGCTATACCATTCAATTGGAGCCATTTCTAAAGCTTTTGCATCTTTGTTTTCAAAGAATTCGCTTAAATGTACTCGATCATAAGCAGGTCTAGGTTCTTCACCAAATACAGTAATTTTATAATTTTTAGCATTGGGTTTTTGAATAAATTTCTCACAAAATTTATAACCAACCATTCCGTTACCTACAACAATAATATGTTTCATAATCATTGATTTTGAATATAAAACTACGTATAAATACTTAATTTAATACGTAAAAATAAATAAAAAAATACGTGATTATGAGTTTATTTTGGTATTAAAGATTATCCCTATGCTTTTTTAAAAAAGTCATAATTTCAGTAGTTCTAAATTGTATTATTATCAAGAAAAATGTTCTTCATTTTTGAGTATCTGAAAGAAAAAAAATGTAAATAATAGGATCATATAACTATTTACCTATACAACAACTATACAACGTAAGTTTCTTACCCCATATCAATAGAAATAATCTTAAATTGTAGAATCAAATAACCAAATTTATGTTAGGAATATTATCATTTATTGGATTCACAGTACTTGTTGCTGTTATTTCATGGAGTGCAACTAGAAAAACAAATGAAGGTACCTCTGAAGGCTATTTTTTAGGTGGAAGAAGTTTAACAGCTGGTGTTATAGCTGGATCTTTGTTACTTACCAATTTATCTACGGAACAAATTGTAGGTTTAAATGGAGCAGCTTTTACTGAAGGGATTCTAGTGATGGCTTGGGAAACTTTAGCAGCAATAGCAATGGTAGTAACAGCTTTTTTCTTACTACCACGTTATTTGAAAAGCGGGTTAATCACTATCCCTCAATTCTTAGCAGAACGTTTTGATACTTCAACTAAAACTTTAACTTCAGTTTTATTTTTAAGTGGATATGCAATTGTTTTATTACCTACTATTTTATATTCAGGTTCTTTAGCAATTAGTGGAATGTTTGATATTCCTACATTATTGGGTGTTTCTAAAGAAGTTGCATTATGGATTTGCGTATGGTCTATTGGAATTATCGGGTCTATTTATGCCGTTTTTGGAGGTTTAAAAGCTGTTGCTGTTTCAGATTCAATAAATGCGATAGGATTATTAATAGGAGGAATTTTAATTCCTTTGTTTGGCTTATTATATATTGGAGATAATAGTTTAGTAAATGGAATTGAAATACTTCAAAATAAAATACCAAATCATTTTAATTCCATAGGAGATTCTTCAGCATCTGTTCCGTTTGCTACAATCTTTACAGGAATGATGTTAGTACAACTTTTCTATTGGGGAACTAATCAGCAAATCATTCAAAGAGCATTAGGAGCAAAAAATTTGAAAGAAGGTCAGAAAGGTTTATTATTAGGAGCATTCATAAAGATTCTAGGACCATTAATTGTAGTTTTACCAGGAATTATTGCTTACTACATGTCCACTCAAGGTATGTTAGAAGTTGGTGCTCCAGATGAAGCTTATGGAGCTTTAGTTAGAAAAATTTTGCCTAAGGAATTTATAGGATTTTTTGCTGCAGTTTTATTTGGAGCTATTTTAAGTTCTTTTAATAGTGTTTTAAATAGTTCTGTAACTCTTTTTGGAATTGATATTTACAAAGAACATATAAAACCAGAAGCTAACGAAAAAGAAGTGGTGAAATATGGAAAAACATTTGGAATTTTATTAGCAATTGCAGCAATGTTTATTGCGCCTTTTTTATCTAGTTTAGAAAGCATATTTGCTTATTTACAACAAGTGAATGGAGTGTATAGCATTCCTATTTTAACTATTATTTTTGTTGGGTTTGTTACAAAGAAAGTACCTGCTATAGCAGCAAAAATAGGTTTAGTAACAGGATCTGTTTTGTATATAATTAGTGAATTTTTACTTCGACCAGATTTTATTAATAAAGCAATTGAAAAAGCTAAAAATTCTGGACTTAATTTTAATGAAGAAATTATTAAAGCAGAAGCATATCCTCATTTCTTACATGTGATGGCTATATTATTTGTTTTGAATACAATAATAATGTTGTTGATAGGTAGATTTTACCCTAAAAAAGTAGCATATGAACAACAAGAATCTAAACAAGTAGATATTACTCCATGGCAGTATACTAGACATGTTGGCGTTTTTATTTGTATTATTGTAATACTAATTTATATCTATTTTTCTTAGTTGATACATTTAAGACTTTATTGCTTCTTATTCATTTTTGGAATTATATCCTTACAAGCACAGGAGTTACCTTTAATTAATCATTTTTTACCTGAAGATTACAACGCGGAGTCTCAAAACTGGTCTATTTCTCAAGCCGAAAATGGCTTTATTTATGTAGCTAATAATAAAGGTTTATTAGAATTTAATGGAGCAAAATGGAATTTATATCCAACTCCAAATCAAACTATAATGCGATCTGTAAAAGCTGAAGGAGATAAGGTGTTTACAGGGTTTTATATGGATTTTGGTTATTGGCAAAAAGATGAATTTGGAATTTTACATTATAAATCATTAGTAAAAGATAATAATATACAATTACTTCCTGACGAGCAATTCTGGAATATTTTTGAATTAGACGGATGGATGATTTTTCAGTCACTTCAAAGAATTTATATACATAACCTAGAAACTAAAATTACTAAAACAATAAATTCAGAATCATCTATTACTAAAATGTTTAAAGTAGATGACACAATTTACTTTCAAGAATTTGGTAAAGGTGTATTTAAAATAGAGAAAGGGATAGCTAAATTAGTTTCTGCAGATGAAGAAGTAAAAAATAATGTCGTTGTTTTCTTGCTAAAATTGAATCAAGAATTAGTTTACTTAACTCAAAATAATGGTTTTTACACTAAAAATGGAAGCTTCACTCTAAATAAAAATCTATCAGAATATCTTAAAGGAAAATCAGTTTACAGTGCACATCAATTTAACAATGGAGATTTTATTGTTGGAACAATTTCTAATGGTATAGCGTATTGTGATGCTTCAGGAAATTTAATATATACATTAAATCAAAATAAAGGGCTTTCTAATAATACGGTTTTATCCACTTTTGAAGACTAAAAAGGAGATGTTTGGTTAGGATTAGATAATGGAATAAATAAAATTGATATCACATCTTCATTCAGAATATATAAGGATTTAGAAGGGAAATTAGGTACGGTTTATATTTCTATGTATCATAACGGATTCTTGTATTTAGGAACTAATCAGGGATTATTTGTGAAAAAATATCCTTCAGAAGATAACTTTAAATTTATTAAAAACACCCAAGGTCAGGTTTGGAGTTTAACTTTAATAGACAATACATTATTCTGTGGACATAATTCTGGAACTTATATCGTAGAAAAAGATGAAGTTGTTAAAATAAGTAATATACAGGGAACTTGGGGAATTAAAAAAATAGGAAAAAATAAGCTGCTTCAAGGAAATTATGAAGGACTTTATGTGCTAAAAAAGTCAGATGGAAAATGGACTTTTTCTCATAAAGTAAATGGATTCAATAATTCATGTAAATTTTTTGAAATACATCACAACAATACTGTTTTTGTAAATCACGAATACAAAGGTGTTTACAAACTGAAAATAGACGATAAGTTTAAAAATGTAGAAAGTTTTAAAATCGATAGTACTTTAACAAAAGGCATACATTCGAGTTTAATTAAGTATCAGAATAACATTATTTACGCTTACAAAGGAGGAGTTTCTAGATATTTAGATAAAGCACAAAAGTTTATTAAAGACGATGTTTTAAGTGAATTAATTCCTCAAAATGATTTTCTATCAGGATTACTAATTTATAAAGAAGAAGAAAACAAACTATTTAGTTTTTCTAAAGAGAATATTAATTATCTAAGACCAGATAAATTTAGTTCTAATTCAATAATAACTAGGAAAGGTATTGCTAGTAATATGAGAAAAGGAGCTGTTGGTTATGAAAACATTCAAAAGATTAGAAATGAAGAATATCTATTGGGAACTTTAAATGGGTATTTAATTACAGATCTTAAAAATGATAGTAAGAAAGATTATCAAATATTAATTAATTCTGTAAAAAATCATGCTGTAAATAGAGAGCCTATTTTTTTGAAAGTTAAAAATTCTGATGCTGTTGAATTATCTTCAAAACACAATAGTTTAGAATTCGATTACAGTGTTCCATATTTATCTAAAGATGCAGCAGTTAAATATCAATATTTTTTAGAAGGTTATACAGACGATTGGAGTACTTGGAGTTTAAAAAATAATGCGTTTTTCGAGAATTTACCTTTTGGTAACTATACGTTTAAAGTTAGAGCAAAGATTGGTGATGAACTAGTAAGTAATATCCCAGAATACAAATTTATAGTTCATCGAGCTTGGTATGTTTCAAATTGGGCTATTGCAGGTTATGTATTATTTGTATTTATGTTTTCTGTGTTTATGGATCGATTATATAAACAATACTATAAAAAGCAGAGAGAAGATTTATTGAAGAAACAAGAACAAGAGTTCCAGTTAAGATCGTTAGAAAATGAAAAGGAACTTATGAAAGTGAAAAATGATCAATTAAGGTTAGATGTTGAGAGTAAGAGTAGAGAGTTAGCTATTTCTACCATGAGTATGATTAAGCGAAATGAATTACTAAGCTCATTAAAAAAAGAGATTGTAAAAGGAGATGAAAAAAGTTTAAAGAGTGTAATTAAAATAATTGATAAAAACTTAAATAACTCAGACGATTGGCAAATGTTTGAAGAGGCGTTTAATAATGCTGATAAAGACTTTATCAATAAGATTAAAAAAATCCATCCAGATCTTACACCAAACGATTTACGATTATGTGCATACTTAAGATTAAATTTATCGTCTAAAGAAATTGCTCCTTTATTAAATATTTCTCCAAGAAGTGTAGAGGTAAAACGATACCGTTTGCGTAAAAAAATGAATTTAGAACATAATGTTAACCTAACCTCTTATATTTTAGAAATATAACGCACTACAACATGTAAGAGTATTCAACTATACATTACCACAACATTATAATATTTTAAGAATTTAAAAAGCTTTAAACTGTTGATTTTTATTGGGTTTAAAGCTTTTTTTGAATTGTATGTTTTTTGTATTGGAGTTTATTAGCGATTTAATAAAAATCTACCGCTAATTTTATGATATAATCAAAAACTCTTTATATGAGAAAACTACTTACACTATTATTTTCAATAGCTATAGTTGTATCACATGCGCAAGAAATTAGTGTCAAAGGAAAGATAACAGATTCAAAAACAGGTGAACCAATACCAGGGGTAAGTGTATTAATTAAAGATACATTAAAAGGTACAGAAACCGATTTTGATGGTAATTACACAATTAGTGTAAAAAAGGGAGAATATTTAGTTTTCAATTCTTTAGGCTACGCTGCACAAACTATATTGGTTGAAAATAATCTTATCAATGTATTTTTAGTAGAAGATACTCAACAATTAGAAGAAGTTGTAATCATTGGATATGGGAAAAAATCTAAAAAAGATGTTACTGGGGCTGTTTCTTTGGTAGAATCTAAAGTTTTAGAGGAATTAAAACCTGTAGATGCAAGTTTAGCACTTCAAGGAACTTCTACTGGAATTTCTGTAAATCAAGCTTCAGGGTCACCAGGAGGAGATTTTAATATTTTAATTCGAGGAATTAGTTCAAACAGTTCAAATGGACCTTTAGTTGTTATTGATGGACTGGCTGGTGCAAATTTAAATACGCTAAATCCAAGTGATATTGAATCTGTAACTGTTCTTAAAGATGCTCAGGCCGCAATTTACGGTATTCAAGGAGCTAACGGTGTAATTTTAGTAACAACAAAATCTGGTCGTAAAAACGGAAAGATGAAAATTACTTACGATGGTTACACAGGTATACAAGAAACTTCAAAAAGATTAAATTATTTAAATGCTACTGAATATGCATTTCTTTTAAATGAAAGTTATGCAGCAGCAGGTCAAACTATTCCTTTTCCAGATATAACAAGTATTGCAAATAATACAGATTGGCAAGATCAAATTTTTACAACAGCTTTTATGTCTAATCATAATATTAGCGTTTCTGGAGGAGCAGAAAATATGAATTATTATTTAGGAGCTTCTCGATTAGAACAGGATGGTATTATAGCTCCCGACAAATCTAATTTTGTTAGAAATAACATCAGACTTACTTTAGGAATTGATTTAAGTGATAAAGTAACGCTATCAACAACGACCAATTATTTTACATTCGATAGAAAAGCTATTGCAGAAAATGGTTTAGGTTCTGTGTTATTTAATGCATTGAATTATGCACCAACTTTTGCTTTAGATCAAGAAGATTCTAGTGGTTTTCTAGGAAATGAAGTAATTAATCCTATGTCTCAAATAAGAGATACTTACAATGAATATTTCGGATCTGGATTAGAGGGAATGTTTAAACTAGAGTATAAACCTTTTTCAGATGTAACAATCACTTCAAGAATAGGTTATAAAACATACAGTGACAAAGGAAAAACTTTTTTACCTATCGTAAATTATGGATCAGGTAAAGTATTCAACAGAGATCGAAGTCAAGTAGATCAATCTAGAACAAATTCTAATAATTATAACTGGGAGACGTTTATCAATTACAAAAGAACTTTTTATGAAGATCATAATGTAGACGTAACACTAGGTACAAGCATGCAAAAAATCTGGGGAGATGGACTTTTTGCAACGGGATTAGATGTGCCAAATAATGCGTGGGAGTTTGCAGATATTGCTTTAGCTGATGGGATAAGCGATGCACTTACAAATGGTTCTTTTGTTTTTGATAATCGATTATTATCATATTTCGCAAGAATACAATACGATTTTAAAGGAAAGTATTTAATTTCTGGAATGATTCGTAGAGATGCTGCTTCAGATTTTACTCCTGAAAATAGAGTGGATTATTTTCCTTCTGTAACTGGAGGTTGGAAAGTGTCTGAAGAAGAGTTTATGAAAGATTTAAAATTCATTAACTTCTTAAAACTAAGAGCTAGTTATGGATTTTTAGGAAACAATGCAGGAGGAAATCTTTTTAGAGCTCGATTAGATGGAGAAGCAACATATGTACTTAATGATGCTTTAGTAAATGGAGTATCTGTAGGAAGATTACCAAATACTGAGGCAAGATGGGAGAGAGGTGAAAAATTAGATATTGGTTTTGATGTTACTTTTTTAAATAACAAACTAGAAGTATCTGGAGATTACTTCAGAGAAGATCGAAATGATTTATTAATAGCTAATTTGCCAGTTTCTGGAATAACAGGGATATCGGCTCCAGGTTCTGGAGGCCCAACAGTAAATGCAGGTACTTCAAGAGTGAAAGGTTTCGAGTTTGTAGTAAAATATAAAGATCAAATTGGAGATGACTTCTCATATGATATCAATTACAATGTAACAAGAGTTAATGGAGAAGTTACTGCTGTAAATGGTGGAGTATTTTTAGAAGGAGGTTCATTTGGTGTCGGTCAACCTGCACCGTCACGTATGGAAGTAGGACAACCTATAGGTTATTTTTATGGTTTACAAACTGATGGAGTTTTTCAAACGGTAGAAGAAATAAATAGTTCGCCTTCTCAAGCAGGTTTATTAGGAGTTGATACTGTTCCTGGAGATTTAAAATTTGTTGATGTAAATGGTGATGGAGTAATAAATTTTGATGATAAAACAAATATAGGTAATCCTCAAGCTGAGTTTATCATGGGATTAAACTTAGGGTTTAAGTATAAAAACTGGGATTTTAAAAGTTACATGTATGCCGAATTAAATAAAGACATGGTTAGGAATTATGAAAGAAATCAACCTAATGTAAACAGATTGGCATTATACTTAGATCGTTGGAGAGGTCCAGGTACAAGTAATGAAGTGCCTAGAGTCACTACAGGGGCAACAAATAATAGTTTATTTTCTTCCTTTTATGTGGAAGATGCATCGTTCTTAAGAATTCAAAATATTCAAATAGGATATAGCTTACCACAAAAACTTTTAGATAATATTGGTTTCTCCAGAGTAAGATTATATACGACTGTAAATAACTTGTTTACGTTTACTAATTATAATGGTTTCGATCCAGCCTCAAGTGCAGGTTCAACAGAGTTTAATCCAATCGGATCTGGTATCGATGGAGGAGTTTACCCTGTCTCACGTCAGTATATTTTAGGATTAAACTTAGCTTTTTAAAACGATAGAAAAATGAAAAAATATATAAAGTCAATAATATTTACGGTTTTAATTTTAATGCTAGGAACTTCATTTTACGGATGTTCAGATGAATTTCTAGATGAGACAAAAGAGTTTAGTATCGATTCTGAAAATTTCTTTAATTCAGAAGACGATTATTACAGAGCGTTAATTGGAGCCTACGATTTGTTACAGGCAACTTATGTTAATGCGATGTTAGGTGAAATAGCTTCAGATAATACACTTTGTGGAGGAGAAAGTGCCACGGATGTTATAGGTTTTCAACAAATTGATGATATGATTCACACTGAAGTAAATAGTAATTTGCGAGATATCTGGAATTGGATGTTTGCTGGTGTGAATAGAGCAAATTATATTCTAGAGTTTAAAGATAAAACAAATTTTGAAGGAAAGAATATCATCATTGCTGAAGCTAGATTTTTAAGAGCATATTATCACTTTGAATTGGTAAAATGGTTCGGAGGAATTCCAATGAAAGGAGATGCAAGATTTAATGTTGGAGATGAAAAAAATATTCCTAGATCTACAGTTGCTGAAGTTTACGCAGCTATTGAAGCAGATTTACAATTTGCCATAGCTAACTTGTCTTATACATCTCCACAGGTGGGAAGAGCTAACAAAGGTTCTGCTCAAGCTCTACTAGGAAAAGCATATTTGTATCAAGATAAATTTGTTCAAGCTACTAATGTATTAGAAGATTTAATAAATAACGGACCTTTTGGTTTGGTTACAGACTATAATGTCATTTTTGAACATAGCGGTGAAAACGGAATTGAATCTGTCTTTGAAGTTCAATATACTGATGTTGAAGGTGCAGGATTTGGATGTTTACAATGTAGTGAAGGTAATGTAGCTGTAGGATTTAATGGAATAAGAAATTATAATGGACCTACATTCGATTCTGGTTTCAGTTTTAATATACCAGTACAAGAGGTATTTGATGCATTTGAAACAGGAGATAACAGAAGAGATGTTGCAATTTTAGATATAAATGCTTGGGCAGCTAGTACAGGAGCTACTTTTTCGGAAGGTTTCGAACATACTGGTTTCTACAATAGAAAATACATCGCTAGAAAAGGGGATTTAAATACGGGAGATGCAAATCTTACAAATCCTAACAATTATAGGGCTATCCGTTATGCAGATGTATTACTAATGGCTGCTGAAGCATTAAATAGAGGAGGTATTAGTGATACAAGAGCTTTAGAATATTTAAATAGGGTTCGTAGAAGAGCCTTTGGAGACATGAATCACGATATTTCTGATTCAGGAAACACATTAACTCAAGTAATTTATAATGAAAGACGATTAGAGTTAGTTGGTGAAGGGCATAGATTTTTTGATTTGGTAAGAACAGGAAATGGAAACTTAATTAACGGGTTTACTGTGGATAAGAATGAGTTATTTCCTGTTCCTATTGAAGAAATACAGTTTTCAAATGGTAATTGGAGTCAAAACCCAGGATATTAAACACAATTAAGATTATGAAGAAAATACATTATATCATATTAGGATTATTAGT
>ERZ1740052.77-NODE-77-length-32289-cov-6.255476_pt1 | contig 32289 bp, 16 predicted proteins | sample MGYA00581750_ERZ1740052 | MGnify/ENA primary metagenome ERZ1740052 (study PRJEB43018, sample SAMN04849743) | marine metagenome | isolation source: floating plastic debris | place: Pacific Ocean | collected 2008-08-30 | study: EMG produced TPA metagenomics assembly...
CTGGGGATTAAAAGATCCAATTTACTTTTTATATGGAGGTACTGTTATTGGAGGATTATTAACTCAAATTTCTGTTCGAGGATTTTATAAACGATTTTTAGTAGATGAAAATCTTTTTGTGTAAGAATGGTGTGCTCCATTTTTTATTGCCGCTGGCTCTATTGTTACCGCTCAGTTTTGTATTAAGTTCTTAGAAACTTATAAATACGATAAATTATCACATAGATTATTGCAAGGTATTATTTGGTTTCAAGTTTTAGCTTTTTCTTACGAGCTAATTCGTCACGAACTATTTGGTTATTACACTACCAATAAACTGGTTGCTATTGGATTACTATTTTTTGGTTTTTTAGCTTTATTTTCTGGTATAAGAGTATATATGGCCGGAAATAAATCAGCAAAATATTTAGTAATAGCTTGGGCTAGTTATTGTGCTACTATAATTATGTATGTATGTACTTTACTTGTAATTATTCCTATAAATGTATTTACGGTTAATGCTTATGTAATTGGTTCTGTTATAGAAGCTATTTTACTTTCTTTAGCGGTAGCAGATCGTTACAGAATTTTAGAACATGAGAAATTCAAACTAGTAACAGAGTTAATTTCTAAGGAACAAGACATTTCTATAAAATCAAAAGAGATTTTAAAATTACAAATGGAGAGTGTTAAACAATTACGCTCAAAAATTGAGATTGCAAATAACTTAAAAAAACTAGATAAACAAGAAGAAGGAATTACATTAAGAAATGTAATAGCACAAATTCGTAGCACTAAATTAGAAGACGAAAAAGCTTTATTATTACAAAAGAAACTGGCTGATTATAATACCGACTTTACTAATAATTTAACTTCTAAATTCCCCAATCTTACCAAAACAGATATTGAGGTTTGTTCTTTCATTAAAATTGGACTTTCTCGAAAAGAAATTTCCAACTTAAGAAAAACAAGTCTTGATGCTATAAAATCAACTCGATTTAGATTAAAAAAGAAGTTAAATCTTACCTCTAAAGATTCTTTAGACGAATATATACGCTCGCTTTAAATCTTAGGTTTCTTCATTTTTTTCTAATTGTAAACGCCAACTAAGGTTGCAAAAAAAAGCTACGGAAACCTAGTAAAATAAGGGATCTTAATTTTTGCACCCTCATTTGCACCCTATGATTTCTTTTTAAATACTTAAAAATGAAATAGTATTGTATCATGTTAGAACATAAATCCCTTTAACAAACATGAGAAAAAAATACCTTATACTATTTTGCTTTTTTTCAATTATAGCCATAAAAATTAATGCGCAATATACTAACATACCTGATGCAAATTTTGAAGCTGCTTTAGATGCTTTAGGTTATGATGATATTTCAGGTGATGGACAAGTACCAACGAGTACTATTGAAGTAATTACAACACTTGATTTAAATAATCAAAATATTTCTGACTTAACAGGAATTAATGATTTTATTGCTTTACAATCTTTAAAACTTCAATACAACAATTTAACATCATTAGATGTTTCAAGTTTAGTAAACCTAAGAGTTCTTTGGGCTGCAAACGGAAACATTTTTAGTTCTATAGATGTTAGCAACAATACTGCTCTAGAAGATTTTAGAATAAGACAATATACAGGTACAACAATTGATTTATCTGCTCTTACAGCTCTTAGACGTTTTTCTTGTACAAGTTGTGATTTAGCAACTGTAGATTTAAGTAATAATGCGAATCTAACGTATTTAGATTTATGGAATTCTGATATTACTTCTTTAGATGTAAGTGCGAATGTGAATTTAGCTACGTTAGATGTTTATTCTACAAAACTTACTTCTTTAGATTTATCAAGTAATACGTCACTTACCAATTTAATTGCTAACGATATAGCAACATTAACAAGTTTAAATGTTCAAAATGGTAATAATACCAACGTAACAAATTTTAAAATTGATGACAATACGAGTTTAGCATGTGTTAAAGTAGATAATGCTGGTTACAGTGAAACTAACTGGACTGATATTGATACTGGATTAATTTTTTCTTCTACCGATTACTGTGAGTTCACAACGATTACAGATAGTAATTTTGAAGCTCGTTTAAATGCCTTAGGTTATGATGATGTTGCAAATGATGGTAGAGTACCAACTCAACTAATAGAAGTTGTAACTTCTTTAGATGTAAGTAACCAAAGTATTGCTGATTTAACAGGAATACAAGATTTCGCTGCTCTTACCGATTTGAATTGTGAAAACAACTCATTAATTTATCTAGATGTTAGTCTCAACACAAATCTTCAATCTTTAATTTTTAATGAGAATAATATTGCTACAATAAACTTAGGTTCTAATTCAAATTTAACTTCTGTTGAAGGAAAATACAATCAATTAGGTGGAATTGATATAACACAAAATACAGGTTTAACTTTTTTGAATATCAGAAATAATTCTTTTTCTAGCATTGATGTTTCTAACAACACATTACTAGAAACTATTAATATTCGTGAGTGTGCTAACGTAACTGTTTTAGATGTATCTAACAATACGAATCTTAAGTTTTTGTATTTACAAGATGTTTCATTAACTAGTTTAGATATTTCTCAGAATACATTATTAGAAGTTATCGCATTAGAGAGAAATAATTTATCAACTATCGATGTTTCTAACAATACATTATTAAGACAATTGAGAGTATCTGATAATAATTTAACGCGTTTAGATGCTTCTAACAATCCAGCTTTAACTCGTTTATCGTGTGATAATAACAACCTGACTTTTTTAAATGCTAAGAATGGAAATAACACTGCGATTTCTAATGGTGACTTTACTGCAACAGGAAACACGTCTTTAAGCTGTATTAAAGTAGACGATGCTTCTTGGAGTAACACAAACTGGACAAACATTGATTCTGGAGTTACTTTTTATAATACAGGAGTTTGCCGTTATACTGCTATTCCAGATGCAAACTTTGAAGCTTCTTTAGAAAACTTAGGTTATGATGATATTTCTGGTGATGGAAAAGTTCCAACTGAAAATATCGAAACTATTACTGAATTAGACATCAAAAATGATGGAATTTCTAACCTAACAGGAATTGAAGATTTTATTTCATTAATCAAACTTGATTGTAAAAGTAACAGCATAAGTAGTATTGATCTGACCAATAATACCAACTTAGAAATATTATTTATTAACGAAAATAATTTAACTTCTATTGACCTTTCTAAGAACGTAAAATTAACGTCTTTAGACATTGGAGCAAACTCGTTAACATCAATTGATGTTTCAAACAACACTGCACTAACAAAATTAGAATGCCCAGTTAATGATATTACATCTATTGATATTAGTAATTTAACTCAACTTACCTTTTTAGAGTTATTTCAAACTGACATAACTACTTTAAACTTAAGTAATAATTTGGCTTTAGAAAATCTAATTCTTTACAAAACAAAATTAACTTCTCTAGATGTTTCTCTGAATACTGAATTAAAACAATTTCGTATTGATAATACAGATATAACTTCAATTGATTTAACTACAAACACAAAACTTACGGAAGTTAGAGTAAACGGTTCTGACATTACATCTATAGACTTAACTAATCAAATTGCATTAACTGATTTTTATGGTCAAACAGGTGTTTTAGAATATATCAACATTAAAAACGGAAATAACACAAACATAAATAACTTTGATGTTAGAAATAATGATGATTTAACTTGTGTAACTGTTGATAATGCTACTTATAGTGGAACTAACTGGACAGACATTGGAACTTCAACAAATTTCACAGAAAGTCTTTATTGCGATTATACTGATATTCCTGATGCAAATTTTGAAGCAAGGTTAGAAGCTTTTGGTTACGATGACATTTCTGGCGATGGTAAAGTTCCTACTAAACTTATTGAAGTAGTTACATCTTTAACAATTAACAACCAATCAGTAACAGATTTTACTGGAATTGAAAACTTTGTAGCATTAACTTATTTAGATGTAGGAAATAATAGTATCACTAGTTTAGATATTTTAAATTTAACTTCATTAGAGTTTTTAAGAGTTGATGGAAATTCATTAACAAGTTTAGATATTACAAAAAATACGGCGCTAATTGATTTAAGATGTTCTTATAACTCTGGAATTACAAGTATAGATTTATCTAAAAACACATTATTAGAAACTGCACATTTAGGAAATAATAGTATTGCTAGTTTAGATGTAAGTAATAATACATTATTATATGATTTACGTCTAACAGGAAATAATTTAACTGCATTAAGTTTAACTAATAATACTGCTCTAGAAACACTAATTGTAAGTAACAATACGATTACAACTTTAGATTTAACTACAAATACAGCTTTAACTTCTCTTTACGGAGCGAATTGCGGTTTAACTAGTGTTACAAATATCAATTCAACAGCTTTACAATATTTATATCTACAAAACAATAATCTTACAAGTGTAAATTATTCAAATAGTGCTGCTTCAATCCTTAACATGTATCTTTATGGTAATGAAATTTCTGAATTAGATTTCACAGGAGCAATTAATTTAAAGAAATTATCTATTTATGATAATAATCTTATAAGTTTAGACGTAACTGAAGCTGTAAACTTAGAGGAAATTTATGTTACAGATAATGATCTAACATACTTCAACTTAAAAAACGGAAATAACACAGCAATTCACGAATTTCATGCTGACAATAACCCTTCATTAACTTGTATTTTAGTTGATAACGCTTCAACAAGTACAACAAGATGGTCTAGTGATATTGATAATACTGCAAGTTTTAGTGATACATATTGCCGTTACACTGCAATTCCTGATACAACTTTTGAAACTAAACTAGAAGGTTTAGGATACGATGATATTTCTGGTGACGGACAAGTACCTACTGTATTAATTGAAGTCGTAACATCATTAAACGTAAACGATCTTGGAATTAACGAATTAACAGGAATAGAAGATTTCACTGCATTGGTTACATTAAATGCAAGAGGAAATAACTTCAACACTTTAGATGTAAGTAAAAACCTATTATTACAAGATTTATACATTAATAGTAATAAATTATCTTCAATAGATGTCTCAAGCAATGTTTTGTTAAGAAATTTAAATATTGGATCTAACACCATTACTTCGCTTGATGTATCTAATAACCCTGACCTTAGAGATCTTTGGGTACAAGGCAATGGCAGTTTAACAACTTTAAATCTTAGTAATAATCTTGATTTAAGAGAATTATACACATATAGTTCTGGAATTTCAACATTAGATCTTAGTATTCATACAGAATTGAGAATACTTTCTATTTATAAAACATCTATATCTTCGATAGACCTTTCTAATAATACTAAGGTTAATGCTTTAAGAGTTGATGAAACAAATATTACTGAACTAAACTTAACTAATAATCCTGATATTGAAACATTACGTGTAAACGATACTGGAATTACAACTCTTGATTTAAGCAGTCTAACTAAATTAGAAAAGCTTTGGGCTCACGACACAAGTCTGAGTAATTTAAATGTTAAAAATGGAAATAATACTAATGTAACTACATTTGAGATAGAAAACAATCCTTCTCTTACTAGTATTTTAGTAGATGATGCATCATATAGCTCAACAAACTGGACTGACATAGACGACCAAATGAGCTTCAATAATGTCTCTTGTGAACAAGTTCAATTAGCTATAAAAGTATATTTACAAGGTGCTTTTTTAAACCCTAAAACAGGAGAAGAAAGTTTAATGCGTGATGATTTACGTACTTCAGGTGGTCTTTACGGTTCTACTTCATTATATAGCGATGGGGCTACAATTTCAGACGCTATAAAAACAGATGATGCTGGCTCGAATTCTATGGTAGATTGGGTTTCTGTAGAACTAAGAGACTCTAATGACACTAGCATTGTAATTGCTCAAAAATCTGGAGTATTACAACGTGATGGTGATATTGTAGATGTAACAGATAGTAGAAATAGTCCTCTTTCTTTTTCTGTAGCTTCAAATAATTATTACATCGTAATAAAGCATAGAAATCACTTAAGTATTATGACCTCTTCTTCAGTGAACTTATCTTCTACCCTAACCTCTTTGGATTTAACTACAAATACAAATTTAGTATCAGGTGGAGTAAATGCCTTAATAGATATGGGAAATGGAATTTTCACAATGATTTCAGGAGATTTTGACGAAAATGGCCAAATTCAAAATATTGATACAAATAGTGTTATTCAATCACTTGGAATTTCTGGATATAATAAAGCTGATTTAGATATGAACGGACAAGTACAAAATGCTGATATCAACAATCTATTGAATCCGAATATTGGTAAAGGTGAACAATTCTAAAATTCAAAACTTTTACTTTGAATAAAAACTACACTAAATTTTAAAGCTCATAACGATAAGAGATAATACAAATTATAAAATGTATTATCTCTTTTTTTGAATAAGAAAATAAAAATTAAACATAAGTTAAATTCTAATATGATGATTTCATACATCATCTGTAAGGTTCAACTACAATATAAATTCTGTTTTAATATTTCTATAAAAAAAACTTAGAGAGGTTTCAAGAAATTCACGCCACACCCCTATAAAATAAGAGAAAGTGATTTTTGCACCCGCATTTGCACCCTACGTTTTCTTCTTGAAAACTAAAAATTAAAATAGTATTGCATTGTGTTTAATGTAAATCTCTTTAAATAAAGATGAAGAAAAAAATACTTTTAGTACTTACCTTATTTTCGTTTTTAGCGTATAGTCAAAACTCTTGTACACTAGATGAAACTAAATTAACAGGAACATTTACCACAACCGCAGTTGGTGGTACAAAAATTAAAGCAAGTGATGTTACTGCTCAACATCAATTTGGAGAACGTGTGGCTATAGACGGCAATATTGCTGTAGCAAGCTCTAGAAGCAATGAAGCTGCTGAAGGTAAAGTCTATGTTTTTATTAACGATGGATCTGGTAACTGGACACAACAAACTATTTTAAAAGCTAGCGATAGTTTTGCTGGTGATAATTTTGGTTCTTCTGTTGCTATTGAAGGGAATTATGTAATTGTTGGAGCTCGTTCTCAAACTAATGCTTCTGCAGTAGATACAGGAGCGGCTTATTTATTTGAATATAATGGTGTTGATACCTGGACAGAAGTTGCTGTTTTTGAACCTAGTGATGGAAGTTCTGGTGATCGATTTGGAGAATCAGTTTCTATAGAAGGAAATTTAATTTTAATTGGTTCTAGAGACGGATGTGTAGGAGGTTGTGCTTATTTATATGAAAATGACGGAACAAATACATTTACATATTCAGAAACCAAATTAGAACCTCAAGTACAATCTAATTACTCAGGAGCTCGTTTTGGGTATGCTGTTTTGGTTAAAGATGGTCGTGCTTATGTGGGTGGAGCTAGAGATTATTCTTCTGTAGGTAATGCTCACACAGGAAGTGTACAAATTTGGGATCAAGCTACAGATGGAACTTGGTCACGTACTCATCGATTAAGAGGTACTGAAACAACCGAGTTTTTTGGTTGTAGTTTAAGTGTAGAAGGTGATTATTTGGTTATTGGTGCTTTAAATTATGAGTATAGTGGAACCCCAGAAGCTGATCAAGGAAGAGTATTTGTTTATAAAGCTGATCTTAATGGAGATTATTTAGACACCAACAGGGTCATGATTCAAAATACAGATAAAGATAGCTTTACCGATCAACGTTTTGGTTCAGCAGTCGCTTTAGAAAACGGATATTTGTATGTTGGAGCTCGAGGTGATTTTGGTGAGCCTAATTCAGATGCAGTATATATTTTTAAAGATGACGGAACGAATAACTGGACTCAGTTTTCAAAACTAACCACAGGAGATTCAGTAGGATATTTTTCAAATAACGCCCTTTCAGTTTCATATCCAAATATGATTGTAGGGCAATCCCGAGATCATTTTCCTAGTAGTTCGGGAGCAATTCACTTTGTACCTTTAGCAAGTACAGTTACACCAACAGCTTCTATTACAGGAACTACAGGAGCATTTATTGGTCAAAATAACGCAACGATAACACTTAATTTTTCTGATGAAGCTACAAGAACAGAAATTCAATTTAGTATAGATGGCGGAGTAACTTATCCTTATACATTTAATGATGATTTAGGAACAGCTGATATAACTAATTTAGGAGTAGGCTCATATGATTTAAAAGCTAGATTTAATAATGGTTCTTGTGAGTTAGATTTAGGAACAGTAACTATAAGTCAAGCAACTTATACAACTATACCAGATGCAAATTTTGAAGCTCGATTAGAAGCTTTAGGATATGACGATATTTCTGGTGATGGACAAGTACCTACTTCTTTAATTGAAGTAGTTACTGAACTACAACTAGCTGGTCAGAATATTACAGATCTTAAAGGTATAGAAGATTTTACTGCATTGGAAGAGTTAAAAGCTAACGGAAATAATATTACTTCGGTTGACTTATCTAATAACACTGCTTTAAAATTGTTTCAAATGACAAGTAGTTCTTCTCTTGGTTCTATTAATGTAAGTAATAATCCAGTATTAGAAGATCTTCAAATTCGATCTTTAAATAGTGCTATCGATATTTCTAATCTTACTGCCTTAGATCGCTTTGCTTGTGTAGATTGTACATTTACAACTTTGAATACTAGTGGTAATCCAAACCTTAGACATTTAGATCTTGAAGATACACCGGTTACTACACTTGATCTAAGCACAAATACTAACTTAGAAATTCTAGAACTAGAAAACACGAGTTTAGTAACATTAGATCTATCAAAAAATACTTCCTTCAAATATTTGTATGCGCAAGATATTACAACACTAACAACATTAAATATCCAAAACGGAAACAATACAAATATTAACGCATTTGATATTATAGGTACCCCTGTATTCTGTGTACTTGTAGATGATGCAACCTACAGTACAACAAACTGGACAGATATTGAATCAACTACACTTTTTAGTGAAACAAACTGTAACTATACTGCTATTCCAGATACTGCTTTTGAAGCTACATTAGAATCTCAAGGTTATGATAATATTTCTGGTGACGGACAAGTACCAACATTTTTAATTGAATCGCTTACCATATTAAATATTAGTAGTAAAGGAGTAACAGATTTAACAGGTATTGAAGATTTTACTGCGCTTGAAGAATTAAAAGCAAATCAAAATAACTTAACAAGCATTGACTTAACTAATAATACTGCTTTAAAAGTACTTTGGATCAGACAAGGAAATAATAATTTCTCTTCCATAGATGTTAGTAAAAACTTAGCGTTAGAAGACTTTAGAATACAATATTCTGGAACTTCACTTGACATTTCTAACAACACAGCATTAGTTCAATTTATGTGTACAGATTGTAGTCTTACTACATTAAATACAAGTAATAATACTAACTTAACCTCTTTAGATTTAGAAGGATCTGATATTACATCATTAGATTTAAGTGCTAATGTTAATTTAACTGGTTTAGAAATTGACAAAACAAGTTTAGTTGAGTTAGATTTATCTAAAAACACAGCGTTAAAGTATCTATATGCTGAAGATATTACAACACTTACTGGTTTAAATATTCAAAATGGTGCGAATACAAATATCATAACTTTTGAAACTATAGGAACTCCAGTTCCTTGTATAAAAGTAGATGATGTTTCATACAGTACAACAAACTGGACTGATATAGATCCTATTACAAACTTTAATCAAACAGGATATTGCATATATACACAAATTCCTGACGCTAATTTTGAAGCCGAATTAAATACTCTTGGTTATGATGATATTGCAAACGACGGTAAAGTACCAACAGCTTTAATTGAAGTTGTTACTGAATTAATTATAAACAATAAAAATATTTCAGACTTAACAGGAATAGAAGATTTTAGTTCTCTTGTTACATTAGAATGTGAGTCTAATAACTTAACGAGTATAGACATATCGAATAATGTGCTTTTAGAAACATTAAAAGCATTAGACAATCAAATTACTTCAATAAATACTTCATTAAATATTAATTTGAAAGTGATTGATGTAGGAAATAACCCAATATCTTCTTTAGATTTTTCAAATAATAATTTAATTACCCGATTAGAATGTGATAGAACAAATATTTCTAGTTTAGACATTACTAACCTTACACAATTAGATTTTTTAGAAGCTCATGTTACTAATATATCAACTTTAGATGTAAGTCAAAACTCTGTATTAAGGTTTGCAGACTTGGCAAACACAAATTTAAGTACAATAGATGTTTCAGCAAATACAGCTTTAAAAACGTTACGAATTAGTAATACTCAGGTATCATCTTTAGATCTTACAAAGAATGATATATTAGAAACTTTAAGAACTCTTGGAACACCAATTACAGAGTTAGACTTATCAAACAATACCTCTTTAATATCTTTTCTAGGACATGATGGTGCTTTGGAAAGTTTAAATATTCAAAATGGTAATAATACCAATTTACCAAGTGTTAACTTTAACATTACTGGCAATCCATCTTTAACTTGTGTTATCGTAGATGATGCAACTTATAGTGCTTCCAATTGGACTAATGTTGATGTTACTACAAGTTTTAGTAATACGTATTGTGAATATACTACTATCACAGATGCAAATTTTGAAGCTGCCTTAAATAATTTAGGATACGATGATATTGCTAACGACGGACAAGTACCAACTTACTTAATTGAATCGATAACAACATTAGATATTAGTAACCAAAATATTGCTGATTTAACAGGAATTCAAGATTTTACTGCTCTAACAGATTTAAATGTAGAAACTAACGTGTTAACTAGTTTAGATTTAAGTAGTAATGTGAACCTTCAAACGCTAAACTTTGATAGTAATACTATTGCGAACTTAAATTTAGGATCAATTTCGAAGTTAACTTCTATAGAGGCTAGATATAATCAACTAACAACAATTGATTTAAGTAATAGTTCTGATTTAAAATTTATCAATATCCGAAACAATTTACTTACGTCAATTGATATAACTAATAACCCTTTATTAGAAAATATAACGCTTAGAGGAAATTCAAATCTAACAACTATTAATACTAGTAATAATCCAAATTTAAAATATGTTTATTTTCAAGATACTGGATTAACAGGTTTAGACGTTTCTCAAAATCCATTATTAGAAGTTGTTATTATTGAACGTGTGAATTTTAATGCTATTGATGTTTCTAATTTATCGGCTTTAACTCAGTTAAGAATAGCTGATAATAACTTTACTTCTTTAGATGTATCAAACAACCCTGCTTTAGTTAGATTAGAATGTGAGAATAATAATCTTACATATTTAAATCTTAAAAATGGGAACAATACAAACATGTCTAATGGTAATTTTATTGCGACAGGAAATCCATCTTTAACTTGTATTAAAGTTGATGATGCTACTTGGAGTGCAACAAATTGGACCAATATTGATAATACAGCTAGTTTTAGTGATACCTATTGTGAATACACCAGTATTCCGGACGCAACATTTGAAGCAGAATTAGAAGCTTTAGGTTATGATGATATTTCTGGAGATGGACAAGTACCTACTAAATTAATCGAAGTAGTTACTAGCTTAAATCTTAATGATATTGGAATTAGCGATTTAACAGGAATTGAAGATTTTACAGCTTTAGTTACCTTAAACGCCAGAGCTAATAATTTTACTTCATTAGATGTTAGTAACAATATCCTACTAGAAACATTAACTGTTAATACTAATAATTTAACTACAATTGATGTATCAAAGAATGTAGCATTAAGAATTTTAAATCTTGGAACAAATTTATTTACGTCAGTTGATGTGTCTAAAAATGTAAATTTGAGAGATTTATTCGTTCAAGGAAATAGTGGATTAACTACGTTAGATATTAGTAATAATACGCAACTACAAAAATTATATACTACTAACACGAGTATTGCAACATTAAATCTTAGTCTTAATTCTGACCTTAGATTATTAGAGGTGTATAAGTCTCCAATTGCTAGTATAGATTTATCAAACAATCCAAATTTAACCTCATTACGAGTTGACGAAACTAATATCAAAGAAATTGATTTAAGTAACAATATTAATATTGAAACTTTACGTGTTAACGATACAGGTATTCAAACTTTAGATTTGAGTAAACTAACATCTTTGGAAAAATTATGGGCACATGATACTAGTTTAAACTATTTGAATGTAAAAAATGGTAATAATAGTAATGTTCTTACTTTTAGAATAGAAAACAATTCTAGTTTAAGTTGTGCTATTGTTGACGATGCTAGCTATAGTAATACAAACTGGACCGATATTCCTACTGGACTTTTATTTAGCACTACATATTGTGATTATACATCAATTCCAGATGCGAATTTTGAAGCTGCTTTAGAAGCTTTAGGTTATGATGATATTTCTGGTGACGGACAAGTTCCAACTGCTTTAATAGAAACTGTAGAAGATTTAACTATCGTTGCTAAATCTATTGCTGATATTACGGGAATTGAAGATTTTACTGCTTTAAAAACATTGAATTGTGCTAGTAATTCGTTTACCAATTTAGATTTATCAAACAATCCAAATTTAACTTCAGTAATTACCAAGTTCACTCCTATTACTACCTTAAACGTAAGTAACAGTGCGAATTTAGATATGCTAGTTTGTTCTTTTAATGATTTATCTACATTAGATGTTTCAAAAAACACAGCATTAACATATTTAGAGTGTAACAATAATAATCTTACGAGTTTAGATGTTTCTTTAAACACTAATTTATTGGATTTACGTTGTGGTAGTAATAGTTTAACAGCAATTGATGTTACTAAAAACACAGCACTTACATCTTTCTGGTGTCAAGAAAATTCAATTACAGATTTAGACCTTAGTAATCAAACAGAGTTAGTTTCAATTACAGTAAACAATAACAGTTTAACTAGTTTAAACGTTAAAAATGGAAACAATACAAATGTTACTAATTTTATCGCTACAGGTAATACAAACTTAACATGTATTAATGTTGATGATGCAACTTATAGTACCACGAATTGGTTAGGTATTGATGATACTGCTCGTTTTAGTAATAGTGGTTGTAGTTATACTCAAATTCCTGATGCTAATTTCGAAGCTGAATTGGAAGCTTTAGGTTATGATGATATTTCTGGTGATGGACAAGTTCCAACGTATTTAATTGAAGTTGTTACAAGTTTAGCACTGCCAAACAAAGGAATCAGCGATTTAACTGGAATTGAAGATTTTGTAGCTTTAACTTCTCTAAACTGTAGAGTAAATAACCTTACTGCTTTAGATGTAACTCAAAATACATTACTAAAAACATTAACTTCAGATGGTAACTCTTTAACTTCAATTGATTTATCTAATAACACTGATTTAGAGATTCTAAATTTAGCTGGAAGTAATTTAACTTCATTAGATCTTACAAACAATACTTCATTACGAAAGTTATTACTGAATGGTAATAGTGGTTTAACTAGTTTAGATATCAGTAATAATACTAAACTGGTAGAATTTAAAGCATATGCTACCAATATTGCTGCTTTAGATTTTAGTGTTCATCCTGATTTAGAAACTTTAGAATGTTATGGTACACAAATTAGTACTGTTGATTTCTCTAATAATCCTGAGTTACGAGTATTGCGTGTTGATAATACAAATATTACTGAATTAGATTTAAGTAATAATCCAAATATTGAAACATTACGTGTAAATGATACAGGTATAACCTCTTTAGATTTAAGTAAGCAAATAGTTTTGAAAAACTTATATGCACATGAAACGAATTTAAGTTACTTAAATATGAAAAATGGAAACAACACAAATGTTTCTACGTTTAGAGCTGAAAATAATCCTAACTTAACTTGTATTGTTGTAGACAATGCTACGTACAGTACAACAAATTGGACAGATATTGATGGAACTGCTAGTTTTACAGATACATATTGTCGTTATACTGCTATTCCTGATGCAAATTTTGAAGCGGCTTTAGAAAATTTAAATTATGATGACATTTCTGGTGACGGTCAGGTTCCTACAGCATTAATTGAAGGAATTACTACTCTTGATGTAAAGAATTTATCTATTACAGATTTCACAGGAATAGAAGATTTTGTTGGATTAACTAGTTTAGATGTAGGAAATAATAACGCAGGAAGTATTAATATCACAAATCTAGTTTTACTAGAATTTGTTAGACTTGACGCTATGGCGTTAACATCAATAGATCTTTCTAAAAATACAGCACTTGTCGATTTACGTTGTTCATTTAATTCAGGAATAACTAGTATCGATGTTTCAAATAACACTTTATTAGAAACTGCTCATGTTGGTAATAATAGTCTCGCGAATATTGATCTAAGTAATAATACACTTTTGTATGAGTTGAGAATGTCTAATAACAAACTTACAAGTGTAGATTTATCTAACAATACAGCGTTAACAGAATTAATTTTATCAAATAATAAGTTAAGTTATTTAAATCTTAAGAATGCAAATAACACTAATATTTTAATATTTTATAGTACTGGTAATCCGCTCTTAAGTTGTGTAATAGTTGACGATGCAAATTACAGTACAATTAACTGGACAAATATTGATAACACTACAAGTTTTACAGATAATTATTGCCGTTATACTGCTATCCCAGATACTAATTTTGAATCGGCTTTAGAAAATTTAGGTTACGATGATATTTCTGGTGACGGACAAGTTCCGACAACATTAATTGAAAATATTACTAGTTTAAATGTAAGTAACTTATCTATTACAGACTTTACAGGAATTCAAGATTTTATAGGACTTACTTCTTTAAATGTTGGAAATAATACGGGAGTAAAAAGTATTGATCTTTCTAATTTAACCTTATTAGAATCTTTAAGACTGGACGCTATGTCGTTAACTTCTATTGATATAACAAAAAATGTTGCATTAACCGAATTTCGTTGTGCTTATAATTCAGCAATTCCATCAATAGATGTATCTAAAAACATCGCTCTAAAGACATTAGTTCTAGGAAACAATAGTTTTACAGAAATCGATTTAAGCCAAAATACTGCATTAGAAATCTTACGAATGTCTAGTAATGATTTGGTAGCATTAGATTTATCTAATAATATAGCTTTAAAAGAAGTGGACTTATCAAAAAATAAGCTAACATCTTTAAATCTTAAAAATGGTAACAACACTAATATTGTAAATATAAATATTAGAGGAAATTCACCATTAAGCTGTGTTTTAGTTGACGATGCTTCCTACAGTAGTATTTGGTGGTTTGATAAAGACAACTTTACTAGTTATAGTGATACTAATTGTGGAAATATTCAAATAGCAATAAATACTTATTTACAAGGAGCATATATAAATCCGAATTTAGGAGAAGAAAGTTTAATGCGAGATGATTTAAGAGTTGGTGGAGGAACTTACGGCTCAACTTCTCCTTATTCGGATAATGCTACTATTTCTGACGCTATAAAATTAAATGATGCTGGAGCAAATTCTATGGTAGATTGGATTTGGGTAGAATTAAGAGATGCTAATGATTCTAATATTGTCGTAGCAGGAAAGTCAGGAATTTTGCAACGTGATGGAGATATTGTTGAAGCAACTGATGATTTAACTACACCTCTTTTATTCGATATAACTCCTGATGATTACTACATCGTAATTAAACATAGAAACCACTTAAGCATTATGACATCATCTGTTATAAGTTTATCAACTACTACCACTACTGTTGATATAACTTCAGGCAGTACTGCTATTTCTGGAGGAGCAAATGCTATGGTAGATATGGGTAATGGTGTTTTCGCAATGATCTCTGGCGATTTCGATGAAAACGGACAAATTCAAAATATTGACACTAACGCTATTATTCAGTTATTAGGAGTTTCTGGCTACAATAAAGCAGACTTAGATATGAACGGACAAGTACAAAACGTTGATATTAACAATTTACTAAATCCAAATATTGGTAAAGGAGAGCAATTTTAAATTGTCTTTATTCATATAAAATTAATGCCAATTGACATCCAATAAAAGAGTTGTCAATTGGTATTAGTTTTTATAACACAAAAAGTCTAAAACTAAATACCCCAAAAACATGAAAAAAATTACGTTAATTTTAGTTGCTTTTATACTTGTATTATCTTGTAAAAAAAATGATGATTTCACAATCGAATCTATCAATCAGAATATCACAAATGAAGAATTTGCAATAGCCAATTTTGGGACTATCATTACTTCAAACTTTTTTGGACGTATAGTCGATAAAGATGGTCAAAATATTAAAGATGTATTAATAACCATCGGTAATGAAAGTACCTATACAGATCATAACGGAGTTTTTACTTTCATCAATGCTACTGTATATGAAAACTTTGCATTAATAAAGGCTTCAAAAGACGGATATATTCAAGCCAGCAGAGCTTTGGTTCCAAATTCAAGCAGTACAAATGATGTACAAATTACCTTACTCGAAAAAAATATTGTGGGTAATGTTTCTTCAGGAAGTTCTTCAGAATTGAATCTAATAAATGGTTCCAGTATAATCTTTGGAGGTGATTTTGTAGACTCAAATGGAAATCCATATAATGGAGAAATTAATGTTTCTGTTCATTACTTAGAACCAAATCAACAATCAACATTTACCGAAATGCCTGGAATGTTATTTGGACAGCGTGAAAATGGCTCAACCTCAGCAATGGAAACCTATGGAATGTTAGCTGTTAACTTATATTCTTCAAGTGGAGAGGAATTAAATATTGCTGAAACATCTCCAGCTATATTAAAATTTCCAGTGTCAGCAAGTACACCAAATGCTCCAATTGAAATTCCATTATGGTATTTTGATGAAGAAGCAGGCTATTGGAAAGAAGAAGGTACTGCAACTAGAATAGGAAATGAATATGTGGCTGAAGTAACTCACTTTACATGGTGGAATTGTGATATTCCTATAGATGATATCAATATGTGCTTTACCTTAAAATATGAAAATACTGTAGTAAATTCAACACATCCCATTGCAAATAACTTTTTTGAAATTAGACGAAATACAACTGGACAATTGATTTATTCTGGATATACAAATGATGTTGGTGAAGAATGCGGTATATTTCCTAAAAATGAAGAAGTCACTATTAATATTTATGGTAATGAAGCTTGTGCAAGGGAAATAGTACACACGCAATCTTTAGGTTCATATAGTTCGGATGCATCAATACATATAACAATACCTGCATTATCATCAGCATTATCAAATGCAACCGTTAAAGCAACAATAAAAGGCTGTTCTGGAAACCCTATGACAAATGGTTATGCCGTACTGTACAATAAAAACTCAAATTCTTTTGATTTTAACAACATCGTTTATATTACTAACGGAACAATAGACACAAGTTTGTTGTATTGTAATTCTGCTTCTTATGCAATGGTTCTTTTTGATTTGGATACCAATAATATAAAAGATGAAATACCATTAAACTTAACCCAAAATACTACAACAGATTTAGGTGTCATATCCTTGTGTGGGAATACAATTGGAGGAACTTATGTAGGAGATGTTATCATTAAAAACCAACAAGAATTAGACTTCTTTGGAATGTTCGGGTATTCTGAAATTCAAGGAAACTTAACAATTCATGAAAATAATAGTACTAGAGCTCTCCTATCAAGTTTACAACCTTTATTAAGCTTACAAAAAACACAAAACTTTAGTCTTTTAAGTACAGGATTATCCTCTTTAGATGGAATGGAAAACCTAACAGTTTCTGGAAATTTCTATGTAAGTGATGATACTATAACATCTCTTAATGGATTACAAAATATAGCAGATGTTCAATCTTTAGCCATTTATAATTGTGATTTATTAGCTAACTTAAATGGTTTACATAATTTAGTTAATGTTGACTATGATTTCTACTTGTTAAGAAATCCACTACTTCAAAATTTTACTGGACTAAACAACTTACAATCTGTTGGTTCAATTGATATTCAAGACTGCACATCTTTTCAAAACATTGAAGGTTTAACTAGTTTTAATTCATACTTTGATATCAAAATTGAAAATTGTCCATCATTAATTTCATTAGAGGGTATGGATTCAATTTTGTCTAACAGTTCTTCCATAATTAGTAGTATTAATCTAAAAAGAAACAATTCTTTAATAGCATTAACCGGTTTAGAAAATTTAAAAAAGGCTGGGTATTTAGTATTAGAAAGTAATAGCAATTTAACAAGTTTAACTGCTTTGGCTAACCTAACAACCTTGGATGCTCTCTTCCTAAGAGATAATAATTCACTAACAACTTTAGATGGTTTAGAAAGTTTAACCAGTGTAAACTGGTTAAGAATTGGAACTTATGGTTCGTGTAATGGACAAGGAAATGGTGGTAACATTAATCTACAAAATTTTTGTGCCTTATCGAATTTGGTAATTAATGGATCTATTGGAACATCATATTATGTATGCAATAATGCTGATAATCCTACAGTTACAGACATAAATATTGGAAATTGTAATTAACAATTTTCTAAATCTAAATATGGGTACAGGAGAACAATTCTAATACTTCAAAATGTATTTTATTACGAAAAAAAATTAAGCTTACTCAATTATTATATCAATAAGAGATAATACAAACTAAAAAAAGGTATTATCTCTTTTTCTTTAGTAGCTACATATTTTAATAAGAATAATCACTCCATTATAAAATGCAACTTAAAATTATTTTTAATTTTTACAATAAGCCTTAGTAATAAAATTACTTGTTATCATAGTTGAACTGATTTGTAAAAAATAAAATAAGACTATTATTATTTGATTTTATCTAAAATTATAAAAGCATTTTTCTAATCAAAATTCATGTTGTGAAATCATCTATTTATGAATTCATGTTTCATTTTATTCTTCTTAAGAATATTTTAAAAGAAAAACATAACTTAAGATCTCTTCAATAAAAAAACTAAAGACCTTTTTTAATGTGTTTTTTTAAATAACATCATTATAGGGGTTCAAGAAAAAACACCCCAGACCCCTAGTAAAATAGGAGTTTTTGTTTTTTGCACCCTGTTTTGCACCCTACGATTTCTTTTTTAAATCTCTAAAATCAAATAGTATTGCAGTGTGATTTTACTTAGCCGTTTAAGACTAAATCCAAGAGCCTGGATTTTAAACTTTATAATGTAATTATCACTTTTTAAATAAAAATTTATAGATAAAATAACACACCCTGGTCATGAAATTTATAAAAGATTCATACTACAATTTTAATTCAATTTGTATAAAAAGATTAAGCACCCTTTTAATACTATCTCTTTTTTCTTTAATCGCTTATTCACAAACTCCAGAAGGTTTCAATTATCAATCGGTAGTTAGAAATGCTTCAGGAGAAATATTAGCAAACGCCAATGTAGGTGTTCAATTCAAGTTACATCAAACAACAGCAGATGGAACAGTGATTTATACAGAAACTCATACCCCAACTACAAATGCATACGGTGTTTTTAATTTAGTTGTTGGTCAAGGAACTACAACTGATGACTTTTCAAGTGTTGATTGGTCTGCTGATAGTTATTTTATCGAAGTAAGTATTGATGTTGCAGGAGGTACAACTTATGTAAGTATGGGAACAACTCAATTATTAAGTGTTCCATATGCATTACAAGCTAAATATGTTGAAAACGGTGATAATCTTGGAGATCATACATTAACTGAAAACATCAAAACAGCTGGTAAATGGATTTCTAATGATGGAGATGATGAAGGTTTATTAGTGAATTCAGGGGGAAGAGTGACAACTTCTCATAAATTATTCTTAGGAAGTAATATCAATCTTGATACACACTGGATTAATGGAGATGGTACAGATAATAAAGGAATTAGCTTTGATACAGATGGAACTGTAAATTTAGGTAGTAATATAAAGTTAAATGGTAACTGGTTATCAAATGATGGAGCCGACGAAGGAATAAAAATATTAGATAATGGAAATGTAAGTTTAGGAGGAAACATACAGTTAAATGATAAATGGATATCTAATGATGGTAATGATGAAGGAATTAAGATTTTAGACAATGGAACGATAGAGCTTTCAGGTAATATTAAATTAGGAGGTAATTGGATTAATAATGATGGCGGTAGCGAAGGTTTACAATTCGATAGTACTGGAAATGTAACATCTTCAGGAACTTTAACTTTAGGAGGTAATGCATTATTAAATAATAACTGGTTATCTAATGACGGAGGAAATGAAGGATTACAAATTGATAATAGTGGTAACCTAACGACTTCAGGAGATTTAACTTTAGGAGGAAATTTTCAGCTTAACGGTATATTAACATCACCTTCTGAAAACCAAGTTTTTGGTACATATGATGATACCAGTAATCTTTCAAACCTTGAAAGAAGAAATGTGGTTATTGGATATCAAGCAGCAGAAGGTGCTCAATCTGGAGATAGTAATGTTGTAATCGGATACTTTGCTGGTTATAATTTAAACGGAGATTCTAATGTATTAATTGGAACAGCAGCAGGAGCTGGAGGTACATTTTCTAATCAATTACATATTAGAAATTTAATTTACGGTGAGTTTGATAATGATTACTTACAAGTGAATGGAGAGTTAAAAGTTGAAGAAAACATAGTTACTGATGGAAATGTAGTTATTGATGAAGATGGAGATGATCTTAGAGCTGCTGGAGCTTCTAATAATGTAGAAATCATTTCAATTATAGTTAATTCTGACGGCTCATTGAATACGAATGTTACCAGTTCTTCTGGTATAACAACTTCTTTAAGTGGAAACACATACACTGTAAATTATTCGAATCACTTTTCAAATCTTCCTGCTGTAACCATTACTTGTATTGGATCTACTTCTGTAACTAGAGCTGCTATGATTACTTCATTGGCTCAAGGTAAAGTAGAGTACCAGGTAAGAAGTTCTGGTGGAGATAACAAAACTGATGCTGCAACTGTTTTACATATTATTGGAAAAAGATAATAAGCATATGAAAAAGTATATATACATCATCAGTTTATTTTCTTTTAGTACTATGTTTTCACAAAGATTAGAACGTACTGTAATTGGATCAAGTGGACAAACATTAAGTAATGCAAATGCTAGTATAAATTTTACTATAGGAGAACTAGTTGTTACAACTAATTCTAATGGTACAACAATATTAAACCAAGGGTTTCATCAAGAAGCAATCACACTTAAAATTAGACTTTCTCCAATAGCTTTTTTACAGGGACCCTTGGCTACTTCAGGAACTACAACTATGGATGATAGTTTAAGAAGTAACGATTTACTACCAACAACAAGTCCGTATACAGATAGTGCAACTTGTGAATCTTCAGTATTTAACAATACAGGAAACGATGCAATTATCGATTGGGTTTGGGTTACTTTACGAGATAAAAACGATAAAACCTCAGTACTTGCTAGTCAATCTGCATTACTACAAGCAGACGGAGATTTAGTTGATGTAGATGGTGTTTCTCCTTTGCAAGTGGAATTGGCTTCAGATAGTTATTTCGTTGGTATCAATCATAGAAATCACTTAGAAATTATAAGTATAAATCCAATTGCTTTAAACACAACTACAGCAACAACTATTAATCTTAGTGATACTTCTTCAGCTGTATTTGGTGGAACAAATTCTGTTTTAAATATGGGGAACGGAATCTTTGCAATGATCTCTGGTGATTTTGATGAAAATGGACAAATTCAAAATATTGATACAAATTCAGTTATTCAATTATTAGGAATTTCAAGCTATAACAAAGCTGATTTAGATATGAATGGTCAGGTGCAGAATTCTGACATCAATAATCTTTTAAATCCTAACATCGGAAAAGGAGAACAATTTTAAAAACATATATCCCCATGATTTATTATAACATAAAATTACAACTACAAATATGGAAATTATCTGTGCTAATTTCTATGTTATTCCTGAGCATTGGGCTTCCCCTATTTGCCCAATGCCCATCAGGATCTGTTTATCTTAACTCTCAAACTGCAGTTGATGATTTTATAAACAACTATGCCGATTGTACTACAATTTCTGGAAACTTAGTAATTTCTAGCGCATCAGTAAATAATATATCTGGGTTAAATAATAAAATTAAAAGTGTTACAGGACTTTTATCTATTTCTAGTACAAGTCTTACTAATTTAAATGGACTTCAGGGTATTGAAACCATTGGAAACTCTTTATCAATAAACAATAACGATAGTTTAATTGATTTAACTGCATTAGATAATTTAACTTCAATCGGAAATGGATTAACCATTACTGGAAATGATGCTATTACAACATTAAATGGAATTGGTAATATCTCTACTGTTTCATCAATTGCAGTAACATCGAATTATGCTTTAACAGATATCAGTGTTTTTAATCATTTAACTGATGTTGATTTCGACATTTCTGTAGGATATAACAAACTAACAGATTTACAAGGTTTACACAATTTAACAGCTGTAAAAAACCTTACAATTACTGAACCTAATCTTTTAAATCTTAATGATCTTATTAAATTACAAAGTGTTAATCGCTTAATTGTACAAAGCAATGCTGTAATTACTTCATTAGAAGGATTACAGAATATAACTAGTGTTAGTGAAATCTTATTTTCAGATTTAACAGCCTTAATTAATTTGAACTATTTTCCAAATGTTAGTAATCTACCTAGATTAAAATTTAGAGGATTAAATACTATTACTAACTTAAATGGTTTAAGCAATCTTCAAACAGTTACAACTTTTGAAATTGAAAATTGTACTTCATTATCTTCTTTGTCTGGAATTACAAGCTTAGATAGTGTTACTTCTCTTTTCTCTTTAAAATATCTTTCTATTTCGAACCTAATTGGTGCAGAAAACATAACATCTTTAAACGATCTTACCATCGATAATTGCAATAATTTAATCGATTTAAGTGGAATTAATAATGTTAGTTCTTTAGGTGATCTTTCAATTGCAGACGCAACAGCTTTTGAAAACTTTAATGGATTATCTAACACAAATACTATTGAGAGTATTACAATTGATAACTGTAATAGTTTTACTGGTTTCTCTGGCTTAAAAGTAAATTCTACAGATAATATTGAAATAAAAAATAACGATACAATTGGAAACTTTAGTGGTTTAGATGGTTTTACAACTATGACCTCGTTAAGTGTTCAAAACTGTTCCAACTTTAATTCTTTAAACGGAATTCAAAATATTACAACTCTTGATAGATTAACGATTCGTAATACAGGGATTACAAATATGAATGGTTTTCCAAATATCTCAACTGTTGGTTATTTATTACTACTAGATAATAGTTCTTTAACTTCATTAGATGGTTTTGAATCGTTAACAAATATTGGTCAAATTAATATCTCTGGTAACGGTTTATTAAATGTTGATGGATTACAGAATTTAGTTTCTTTAAATATTGATAATGGTAGTATTGATCATTACCTAGCTGAAGAAAATCTTCAATCAATTAATTTAACATCTTTAAGAGCTGTAAATGGAAATTATTGGTCATTATATATTCCAAATACTTCTAATGTTTGTGGATTAGCAAACTTTGCTAATTATGGAAGCTTACCTAGTTTTTCTTCTTTTTATGCTGATTCTGGAAATTACTCAGGTTTTGATCAGGTAAAAAATGCTTGTTCTATTCAATTTACCGCTAAACTATTTTTAGAAGGAGCTATGAAAAATGTTACTTCAGGTGAAGAACATTTAATGAGAGACGATCTAAGAATTAATGCTGTTTTACCAAGTAATTCTCCTTACGCAGATCATTTAACTTGTGATTCTAACATATTTAATACAACTGGAGAAACAGCAATTGTAGATTGGATTGAACTTCAACTTAGAGATGCTTCCGATGTCACTAAAATCATTTCAAGTAAATCATTTTTACTACAACGTAACGGAACTTTAATCGACCCAGAAAATAGTTCTACAAATTTAACTTTTGCAGAAACGAGTAATACCTATTTCATTGCTGTATCTCATCGTAATCATTTAGCAATTATAACTAACAATACAGTAAACTTAACTTCTTCAGTACTTCATGTAGATTTTACAGATGAAACTAGCATTCTTGGTGGTACTGATGCACTACACTTAGTATATACAAATCCTGCAGATGGAACAAAAACTTATGCACTTATTGCTGGTGATAATGATGAAAATGGACAAATTCAAAATATAGATATCAATTCTATAATTCAGGCTTTAGGAAACTCTGGATACTTAAAGCAAGATTTAGATCTAAACGGACAAATACAGAACATAGATATAACAAACATACTAAATACCAATATTGGTAAAGGAGAACAATTTTAACCCCAAACGATTATGAAACTAATTAAAAACAAAAGATTTAAAGTTAGAAGAGAGATTAGAAAATTTGCCTATCTACCGATAGTTTATCGTGGAAGTTTTTTCTGGTTATCGAAGATTAGAATTGAAAAATCTTTTAATGGAATGTCAATGAGAATAATCAATATTCAAAGAGTATAATTTTTAAAAACAATGTATTAAAACTCTACAAAAACCTCAACATAACTTATAAAAAATCAAAAAAGGTTTAAGAGTAAAAAGATAAAAAAATAACAATTATTCATGATGAGAAATTTACTATTCATTTTTTTAGTTGCCTGCACTAGCCAACTATTTTCACAAAACATTAGTTTTTCTTTTGTAAACGCAAGAAACACAAACGACGGAACAGACGATTTCTATGAAGCTGATATTTACATTGCTTCTGATACAGATTTTATTGTTGGTTCTGGACAGATATATTTTAATTATAACACAGAAGCATTTGGAGAAAATGTTCATGCTAGCAGTAACTTTGAGATGTCACAACCTGATGGCTCTATTTTGGCTACTGGTTTCTTTGGAGGTACTGTAAAAGCTTATCAATCATTTATTGTTAACGATAACACAACTTCAAGAGTTTCTACATCTTTTCAACAATTAGCAAGTAGCGGAACTATTGGAATGCCAGTTGTAAATAGTACACCACAACATTTATACAGTATTAAAATTAAATATACTGATGTGAGTAAAACTGCTGTTGACATTTGAACTGCAGATTGTACGGGAGAACCAGGAACTCAAATCAAAGGAGATAGTTATGATTCTACAGGAGCTGCTTTAGTAAGTGATGTAAACTGGACAGGAGCATCTAGTGCTTTTTGGGGAGTAACTTCAAATTGGGATAATGCTGCAATACCAAATACAACAAATAATGTAACAATTCCAGATGTTACCAATGATCCTATTTTAAACACTGGAAGCTATGTCATAAATGATTTAATAATCAATTCTGGAGCTGATTTAACTATTTCAAATGGTGTATTAAACGTAAATGGAGATTTAACTAACAGTGGTGCAATTACTGTTGAAGCTGATGCTAGTGATAGCAGTGTTTTTATTGTAAACGGAAGTGCAACTGGAGAAGTTACTTTTCAACAAAACGGTTTAGTTGCAAATGAATGGACAGTAATTACAGCACCTGTAGACGGACAAAGTATTAAAGAATTTGCAGAAGATGTTACAAATGATATTCGTATTAACACAACTGCTACACCAAATAGATATGCTATTGCATACTATGATGATAGCAATGCAGATGGTTCTAAATGGGTATATTATACTACTGACGATTTAGCTTCAAATTCACTTACTTTCGAAGTAGGTAGAAGTTATGCTATATCTAGAGCTTCTAACGGTAGTGTATCTTTTACAGGAACTATAGCAACTAACGATGTAACTAAAACTGTTGCACAAGGTGAATGGAATGCTATTGGAAATCCCTATACTGCCTATTTCCCTATAAATGATCTTTCTGGAGAGAACTTTATCGCCAATAACTCTAGTAAATTTGATCCTTCATTTATGGCTGTGTATACTTGGGATATTGCTCAGAACAAATATGTAGCTACTTCTTTAGTTGATGCTGAGAGTAAATTAGCTCCAGGACAAGGTTTCTTTATTAGAACAAAATCAGGAGAAACTGAAGTAACTTTTAGTCAAAGTCAAAGAGGTATAGATATTTCTAGTGGAAGTTCTATGAGATTTGTAAACACAAAAGAAAGTTCTAAAATAGAATTAAATGTAAGTGCTAATGGTAATAAAGTTACTACTAAAATTTTATTTACAGATACAGCTACAAAAGGATTAGATGCTGGTTATGATATTGGAAATTTCGAAGGTGCAAACTTAGATGTTTTCACTCAACTTGCAGATGAAAGTACTACAACTAATTTTACAGTACAATCTTTACCAATTAGTGAATTTGGAGATGTTGTAATTCCAGTAGGTTTAGTTGCTGAAAAAAATACTGAAGTTGAGTTTTCTATTCTTACTACTGAATTACCTTCAGATACAAACATCTATTTAGAAGATAAATTAAATAACACTTTTGTAGAACTTAGTGATGATACTTACAAGATAAAAGTAGAAGATACAGAAAATACAGCTGGTAGATTTTACTTACATACAAGTGCTAAAGTTTTAAATACAGAAGATGAAAATTTAGTATCTGACAAGGTTAACATCTTTAAATCAGACACTAAAGAAATTACCATCACTGGAATTAGTTCTACTACAGCTGTGAGAATATATTCAATTCTAGGAAAAGAGGTTGTAAATACTAAAATTGATCCAACTACTTCTTCAAAAATTAATTTAAATGATGTTACTCCTGGAGTTTATATTGTTAAACTTCAATCGGAAACATCAAATTCAAGTAAAAAAATAATCATAGAGTAATTGCAGGTAGATAACATGAAAAATAATCAAAATAATATAACACGAAAAGAGGCAATTAAAAAAATAGGTAACTACGGAAAATATACAGCTTTAACTGCTTTAGGAACATATTTAATATTAAATCCTAAAAAAGCGCAAGCAGCTTCTCCTGAAGCTCCTGGTGAAGGGTTTGACGGGTTTTAAGTTAACACTAGGAGTATTCGCAAAAGGTCAGTTCAGTAACTGGCCTTTTTCTAGCTAAAAAATAATTAGCTTATTCTCTGAAACAAAACTCTAACACTAAAAATCAGCTAAGGGTTCATAAAAACTAAAAAAACACCTATAAAACAAAGGTTTATACGAATTGCACCCTCTTTTGCACCCTACTATTCCTTTTTCTAATAAAAAAAATGAAATACTATTGTACCATGCTTAAAACATAAACGCTGAAATAAAAAATTATCTGAAATTTTTAATTAAAAAAGTAAGTATAAGCATTGTTGAAAATACAATTAGAAAGTATAGGAATAAGTAAAATAATAGAGTAAATAAGATGAACAATAATCAAAAAGAAATTACCCGTAAAGAAGCTTTAAAAAAGATAGGGAACTACGGAAAATATACTGCTTTAACTGCTATAGGAACTTATTTTATATTTATTCCTAAAAAAGCTCAAGCAGCTTCTCCTGAAGCTCCTGGTGAAGGATTTTAAAGTTAAAACCGGGGATTTTATGTGAGGGTCGACTATACTTCTGAGGTTGACCTTCATTTTTTAACTTAACATGAAAAACTATTTTAAAGAAGAAAACCAATTATTAATCATAACATGAAAAAACTTGTCTCCTATGTTTTTCTGTTTATATCCATTGTTGTACAAGCACAAAAAATCGATACAACTTTAGTAAAACTAGAAAGTGCTTTACAAAAAGCTGAAACTGATTCTTTAAAAGTTGAAGCTTTAATTAAACTTGCTGAATACCAAAAAAAAAGAGATTACAACAAAGTAATTGTGTATTGCAATCAAATTCATGAAATTCTCGATTTAGCCAACTACGATACCAGATTACAAAGAGCTAAAGCATATAGTAATTCTGGAATTTATAAAAGAAGAAAATCTGATTACAGTGGTGCTTTAAAAGATTACTATGCTGCCGAAAAAATTTATATAAAAATAAATGATACGGTACAACTTTCTACCATTTATCACAATATAGCGTTCGTATATAGAATTAAGAAAGAGCATCAAAAATCAATTCGATTATTTAAAAAAGCAATAACTATAAACTTAGCTAATAAAAGGTATAAAAATCTTGCTAATAACTACAGCATGATGTCTGCCTGTTATAAAAATTCAAAACAAATAGATTCTTCTTTTTATGTACTAGATAAAGCTATTCATTACTTTGAATTGAGCGATTATGAAGAAGGGAAACAACAAGCAATTGCTAATAAAGCTTCATTATATTCTATTCAGAAAGAATACGACAAAGCTCTTCATATTTATTTAGAGTATTTAAAGTACACTAGATTAATAAATAAGAAACGCTCTATTATTAAAACTCTCTCCAATATTGCTAATATTTATTTGCGGACTAATGATTATGACAAAGCTTTAATTTATGCTAATGATAGTATAGAAATGGCTATTTCAGAAGACACTAAACAATATCTTCTCAATGCATATAAAATTAGAAGTAAGATATATAAAGCTATGAAAAAGTATGATTTAGCGTTTAATGATATCGAAAAATACAATAAAATTGATAAGGAAATAAATAGTATTAAAAAGACTCGTGAACTAAAAGCTTTAGAAATTTTAAATGAATACGAGAAAAAACAGTTAAAAGATAGCCTTATAAAAGCAAGAGAAAGAAAACTGTTAAGCATACAAATAAAAAATCAAAAACTGCAAAGTAAGTTATATATCATTATAATGGTTATTGTAATAACAGTTCTTTTATTAATAATTTATTTCAGCTATAAGCGTTTAAAGAAAGATCAAGTAACATCAGAAATTACAACAGTAAATGAGAACAATCTTCCTTCTTTTGATACTCAAGGAATATCTACAAAAAAACCTCAAGAATTATCTAATAAAGAATTACAACAATCAGTACAATTAGTTATTAATCAATTAAAAAATGATCAAGAAATAGAAGAAGAGAAAATCAATCTTTTAAGAAAAAACATAAAAAAATTGAATAACAAATACTTAAAAAGGTTAAAAGCAATGCATCCTGAACTTACTAAAACAGATGTTGAAATTTGCTCTTTAATTAAAGTTGGTCTCTCTAGATCTGAAATTGCTCATGTAAGAAATACAAGTTTAGAAGCAGTAAAATCTACTAAATTTCGATTAAAAAAGAAACTTGGTCTTACTAAAGATGATTCTTTAAATAACTATTTATTGAAACTATAATTTATTAAGAAGCTTCAAGATATTCTAATATAGAACTTCCTTTAGGTGCGTTTACTTTCTTACGAAGACGAGATCTACTTCTTACTACACTATCATCAGAAATTGCTAACATAGTAGCTATCTGTTTTGTATCTAAGTATAGTTTTTCCATCGCTAACAAACGTTCTTCAGATTTAGTAAGATTGTAACCTTTATTTTTCAATCCAATAAAAAAGGTTGGGTGAACTTTGGTAAACTTTTCTTTAAAGATATACCAATCATCCGAAGTTAAAATCTTTGTTGTTGTTAAATCTCTAATTTTATCTATTGATTTTTGATTACCTATTTCTTCTTTTAATTTTTCTAATTCTAGAGTTAAAGATTCTTGAACTTTACTTTTTTCTAAAAGTTGATTGGTAAAATCTTCTAAATCTTTTTGATTTTTAGCTAACTTTTTAGCTAATGCTTTTCGTTTTAAATTTCCTCTTAACCAAATTAAATATATAGCTACAGCAGATAATATTAGTACAGTTATTAAAATTATCCATAAGACTTTTCGTTTAGCTTCTCCTATCTCTTTATCTTTTTCTAATAAAGTAATTTCAGTTTTATTTTTAAAAATTTCATTATCCTTTCTTTGCGTTTCAAATTCAGATTGATAGTACAAAAAAGTATTCGTTGTTATTCTTTTTTCTTCTGAATCTTTAGCAATTGAATATGCTTTTAAATACGGATATGATTCTTCTAACTTATTTTGAGCTGCTAAAACTTCTGAAAGCTGTTTATTAGCTTCCATTATCATTTGCACATCTCCTAATTTGTTATTTTTATCAAGTAATTTCTTGTAATAATTTTCAGCTGTAGAATAATCAGATTTTGCTTTGTAATACTGTCCTGAATAAGATAAAAAGGAATTCTTATGAAATTGATCTCCTCGCTCATTAAGCTTTAATTTATGTTCGAAATCTTTTAAATACTTTGCAACACTATCTAAATTATTAGCTTTTAAATAATATTTAGTATTCATTTTAGCTAAGTGAAGATTAAATCCATTTCTTCTCATTTCATTCTTAATGCTTTTAGAAGCTGTGTGCATAGAATCTAAATACTTTCTAGCCATATCAAATTTATTTTTTTTGATATGTGACGTAAATAAATGTGAATAAGCATAAGAAATTGCTACAGGATCGTTCACTTTTTTAGCTCCTGCTAAAATTCTTTTTCTCTCATAAATAGCTTTATCATGAAATCCGTTTTTACCATATAAACTCGATAGTTCATTTAATGTGTAGTTAGCATAACTAGCATCGCCTAATTTATTGTATAACTCATAGGCTTCTTCAAAACATTTTACACTATTTATAAAATTGTTTAAATCAAAATAAACCTGACCAGCAAAAAAACGTGAATCTGCAGTAAAAATAGAATCTTTACTTTCTAAGAAAAGATCACCAGATCTATCATAATCTATTGCTGCGCTATCTAACTGCTCTTTATTGTAATAATAAGCTGCTCTTTTAAGTAAAATATGAGCTTCAGAATTTTTTCTCTTGAATTTACTTACATTATTTAATTGATTTTTAATCTCTTTAAAAGCTGCTTCTGATTCACCTTTATTAATATACTCTTGAATAATAAATCTAGATTTATTTGCAGCTAAATCAAACTCCCCTTCTTTAGTAGTAAGTGCTACATACTTTTGTAGGTATTCTAATTTCTTTGGATGATTTTTACGTACCATGAGATTAGTTAACGTATCTAAATAGGCAATTCGATCGTCAACTTCTGTACTTTTATCTAGTTTTTTAAGTAATTCTTCTGCTTAATTCTGACCAAAAAAAGAAATACCTATAAAAAACAAGACAAGAAAACTCACACTTCTAATCATTGATTTTGTAGTAATTAGTTAATAAATATGAATAGAATAGCTTTTAAATAAACTATTAAAATTAGACGGTCGAAATTTAGCAAAAAAAAATGCAGAACTTAAAAAGTATTTCTGCATTTCATTAATTTATAATCTTTCTGGCTTTTAATTTGTTTCTTTTGGTTTTCTAAAAATAAACCAAAGGCCTATTATAATTAAAGGAATACTAATTACTTGACCAGTATAAAACAATAAATACCATTCTTCTCTAGCATCAACTTGAGGCTTCTTTAAAAATTCTATTGTAAATCGTAAAGACCACAAAGCAACCATAAAAACTCCAAATAAATAACCTTCTTTTAGTTTTTTATCTGTTTTCCAGTATAATCGCCAAAGAATAAAGAATAAAGCTAAATAACTAAATGCTTCATACAACTGTGTAGGATGTGCTGGATATCTCTCTCCTGCCCTTTTAAAAATTACACCAAAACTCGTTCCTGTTAATTTTCCATAAATTTCTGAATTGAAAAAATTTCCCATTCTAATGAAAAATCCAGCTAAGGCAACCATAATTCCCATTCTATCAAGGATAAATAACCAAGACTTATTTAAATGTTTTTTCGCATAAAAATATAAAGCAATTGGTATTGCTACTGCTGCTCCATGACTTGCATAACCTGATTACCCTTTCATTTTCCATCCTTTAATTAAACCAAAAAAAGCTTCAGCTCCTTCCCTTTTTTCAAAAGGTAAAATGATTTTCCAAAGATTATCTTGGTAATCTGGCCAATTGTAAAAGAAAACTTCTCCTAAACGCATACCTATTAACATAGATATGAAAGTATACATAAATAACGGATCCATTTTATCATGAGAAATTCCGTCTTGTGTGAAGATCTTTTTCATTAAATGTGTTCCTAATATAAATGCTATAACAAACATTAAGCTATACCAACGAACACTAAAACCTCCAATATTAAAAATTTCCGGATCCCAATCCCAAGTAATTGCTAAAAAATTCATGTATTGTAAATAAGTTTAGTTTTTGTTTTTTATTTTCTTTTCCGGTACTGGATCATAACCACTTCCACCCCAAGGATGACAACTGAAAATTCTTTTTATACCTAACCAACCTCCGTAAAATAATCCATGTTTTTTTAAAGCTTCTAATGTATAAGCTGAACATGTAGGATTATATCTACAAGTAGCAGGTGTAAAAGGAGAAATT
>ERZ1740052.79-NODE-79-length-32089-cov-5.976775_pt1 | contig 32089 bp, 32 predicted proteins | sample MGYA00581750_ERZ1740052 | MGnify/ENA primary metagenome ERZ1740052 (study PRJEB43018, sample SAMN04849743) | marine metagenome | isolation source: floating plastic debris | place: Pacific Ocean | collected 2008-08-30 | study: EMG produced TPA metagenomics assembly...
AGTTTTTTAGCTAGTGTATTTGTTTCATTCTTCAGGAGCAGGGCTAATGATATGTCCTTTATTAGAATCCCTGCTCCTTTCTTCAACAAACACTTTTACCAAAACAAGATTCAAAAACACAAATACTTTAAAACTATAAACATTTAATATTATGAAAATTAATAAAGAACAAATCAACAACTGGAAGCAACAACACGGAGAAGTATTCGAAGTAGCCGTAGATGGTAAAAAGGGATATTTAAAAAAACCAGACCGTAAAACACTTTCATATGCTATGACTAACGCACAAACCAATCCTTTAGGTTTTGCAGAGGTAATACTAGAAAATTGTTGGTTAGGTGGAGATGACGACATTAAAACTAATGATGGTTTATTCTTCGCCGCTGCAGGACAAATTGACAAACTAATCGAAATAAAAGAGGCTGAGCTAAAAAAGTGCTAGAGGGTGCCCAAGGGGACCCACAAAAAGCCATGATCTCATATGTAGCTACAAATATGCTATAACAATAAAACATAGAACCCTCAAGCCTGAGTGATCAGCAATGGGCAGAAAAGTTTAAGCAACTAGAAGATATTAGGCAAAAAGAAGCCAAATCAAATCAAATGTAAAGATGGAAAAACTCCTTGAAATTTTAGAAAAACTCAATAAAGTTATCGATAGTGTATCTATTGATTCGGAAACTTTAAGAAAAGGCACTGAAAAGCTTGAAAAAGCATATGAAAAACTTAAAAAAGTATTAACCAGTGTTTATGATAAATTTATTCAATTAAAGGATAAATTAAAAGAAAACATATCAAATAAACTTGATAAAGTTAAAACTACCTTCTTTAAAATTAAAGGAGCTATAGACAAGGTTAAATCTGGAATTCAGGGAGCCATTTTTAAAGTAAAAAGCTTTGTAAGTAAAGTTAAAAATGGATTTAATAAAGTAAAAAACATCCTTGATTTACTAAAAAGATATATAAAACAAGGAATAGGAATATATTTTGGAATTAAACCAATAAATGATTTTATCGGTAAATTAAGATTATTCACTAGATTCTTTATAATATTAAGTGCTAATGCAAATAAAGCTTTTAACCCTATAATTAAAACCTTTTCTGTATTAAGAAAACTAACAAATATATCAAACTTAAAAACTGTTCAAGTTTTAAGAAAGTTCGCCACCACTATAATAGGTCTTGCAAGAAAATCTAGAAATTTATTTAAGGTTTTTACTTTGTTAAGTGTTACGGGAGGGAAATTCAGAAAAGTTTTCGGTGTAGTTAGCAATATTTTAAACATTGCAAATCGTTTCTTTAGAACTAGTGTTATACTCGTAAGAAAACTATCTAATGGTATAAGAGTAACAATGAACTTTTTTTCTGTTTTAGCTACTAGAATCGCATTAGTTTCTGTAAGGTTAAGAAAGTTTTTTAGAGGTATTGGAGCAACTTTAAATAAAATAAAATTTTTGGCTCAACTAAACCCTTTAGTCAAAATACTTTTATATGTTCCTTTAGCTATTAACTTATTTAAAAAGTTCAAATCAAACTTAGAACCTATTATTGGGAGTTTAACCTACTTAGCAGAAAGACTTAACAACTTTATCAATGCTATGTTCCCTCTTCAAGAAGGAGGATATTTATTCGAATGGATTAAGTTTATCCTAGAAGGACTTGGAGTAGTTTTATCATATATAAGCTTAGGACTTTCAATTGTATTCGAAGCACTAAAACCTATCGCTCCTGTTATTGGTATGATAGCTACAGTATGGGCTTTATGGAATGCGATTATGTACTTAAGTCCTTTAACTTGGTTAATTATTGGTATTGTTGCTGTTGTAGCTGCTATAGCCATATTGATTAAGTACACTAAAGGTTGGGGAACAGCGTGGCAAGGTCTTGGAGATATGTTATCTGCAATATGGCAGCAAATAAAAAGCGATTTCTGGTTCTTAATTGACTCTATAGGTTACGGTTTCAAACTTGCATTTTTAAATATTGTTAGTTTCGGTCAACGTGCTGTTCAGTTTGTAAAAAATATTGGACAAGCAATAAAACTAGCATGGCAAGGAAAATTTTCTGAAGCCAGAGAAACCTTAACTCAAAAAATCGAAACCAAAGCTCAAGTTCAAATTGAGGAACTCAAGAAAAATAGAGATCAAAGAGTTAAACAATATCAATTAGATTTTTTAAACAATGCCAAAACCTTTGGTGAAGGACTTAAAAAAGTTCAAAGTTTATCTTTTGATGGAAAAGGCTTACAAAGAGATATAAGTAAAGTTAAAAATAACTTCTCTTTCTCTGCTGGTAAAACAGGAAATGAAACTCCTTCTTTATCTACAATTCCTTCTGGAACACAACAAGGTATCGGTAACATTACCGATGGCGGTAAAAAACAAACAAATATTAATGTTCATTTCGATAAACTAATCGAACAGATGAATATTACTACAGAGCAATTTGTAGAAGGTGTAGATGAAATGGAAGATAAGGTTAAAGAAGCACTTTTAAGAGTACTTAATTCTACTTATGAAATTCAAATTTAATAATTATGGCAAACACATTTAACTTAAAAACATTAACCGCAGCATCTCACGGATATAATACTGTTCCTCCATTCTATTTGAATAAAGAAGCTTTAGCAAACAGAAATAAAATAGGTCGTTTTTCATCTTTAAAAAACCACATGGGTAGACCTTATTTTATGGATGTATTTATCGATGGAGAAAGATTACCAAATGAACCTTTATTAACCTTTAGTGCACAAAAACAGATTGTAAAAACTAATATTATTGGTGGTGAACAAAAAGGATCTGTTAAAGAAATCGTGAATTCAAGTGATTTCAAAATTAAAATAGAAGGTGTTTGTATTGAACCTGGAAAAAAGGAATATCCTACAAATCAAGTAGAAAAGATCATTTCTTTATGTCAAAAACAACAAGCTATGGATTTTGAAAATGATTTAGCTGAATTATTCGGAATTAATAAAATAATTATAACCAGCTATAATTTTGACAAAATGCAAGGTCAGCCTTACTCGCAACGCTATACCATTAATGCTATTAGTGATGATGATTTTTATGTAGAACTAAATAATAGAGGAAAACTATTATCAAATTAAAAAAAGATGTTTGTTTTAGACTGTACAATAAATATAGGAGAATATACTTTTAAGCGTGTTAACGATATTAAGATTGTGAAATCTGTAGATTTACTTTCAGATACTGCTATGATTAAAATGCCAGCAAGCGCAGTCTTTTTATCTAACACTAACGGAGAAGAAAGAAAACAGCTTGAAGAAGAATTAAAAGCTGGTATGCCAGTAGAAATCACCCTTTCTTATAAAGATGTTTTTGAAAAGAAAGAATTTACAGGTTATGTAACTCATATTGAACCAAGAAACCACATGGTAACTATAGAATGTGAAGATGTTTTATATCATGTTAGAAAAACTCGAATCAATAAAAACTTTAAAGAAACAACATTAAAGGAGGTTTTAACTCATATCATTTCTGAGACTAATAAAAAATTACCAGAAAATGCAACTCCAGTAAAGTTAGCTAGCAATATAGCAGATATAAACTTTGACAATCTTCCATTAAAAGATAAAAATGGAGCTCAAGCTTTAAAGAAAATTGTAGATGATTATAATTTAAGAGTTTTTATTAACGATAAAGATGAGCTTTATGGCGGACTAAGATTAACAACAAATATTAACGAATCTTCTACATACAACTTACAAACCAATGTAGTAAAACACAACTTAAAATACACCAAAGAAGAAGATGTTAATCTATATGTTAAAGTCATTGGAGTAAAAAAAGACAACACTAAAGTAGAAATTATTGTAGGTAATAAAGAAGAAGGAGAACAACGAACATTACATTATTACAACATTTCTGATGAAGAAAAACTTAAAGAAATTGGAGAATCTGAATTAGAGAACATTAAGTATAGTGGTTATAGAGGAAACTTAACCGGATTCTTGGTTCCTCATACAACAAGAGGTATGAAAGTTGAAATTATCGATGAAAAATACCCTTCAAGAAACGGAACTTATTTTGTTCCAAAAGTAACGACTCACTTCGGGCAAAGTGGAGCTAGAAGAAAAGTAGAATTAGGAGCTATAATTTAAAACTAAAGCACATGGGAAAAGATAAAGATTTACAAAATGCTTTTAGGCATTTAACTCATAAAGAACCTCAAACTTTTATAGCTACTGTAACTAAAGTAGATAAAGAAAAGAAAACTATTGAAATTATAGATACTGATGGTTTTGATTTTGATGATGTGCGATTAACTAGCGTTATAGATGATACTAACAAAGTTGTACAATTTCCTAAAGAAGAAACCTCTGTTTTAGTTAGCAGAATTGGAGATGACGACAATACACTTTTCGTTAGCGCCATAAGTGAAGTTGAAAGTATTGAAGGAACTATAGAAGATACACATTTCCATATCGATAAAGATGGATACATCTTTGAAAAAGGTGATGTTAGACTAAAAGATATTATCAATGAAATTCAAAATCAAATAGGAAGTCTTTGTGATGAAGTAAACAAAATTGTTGTTTCTATTGGAGTTACTCCAAATGTTGCTGCGATAACACAAATTAAAACTGCTGTTACCGATACCTTGAATACAGAATTAGATAAAATTTTAAAACCTTAATTATGCCATTAAACAAAGTTGCTTTGGAAGCTCAAATCAAAAGTATTTTAGCTCCATCTAACAATACCGAAAATAACTATGAGCAAATTGCGGCAGATTTAGCCAATGCCATAGATACGTATGTAAAAACAATGACCATAATTGGAGTTGGTAATCAAGGTGCACCATTAAGCTTAACTATAATATAAAATGAAAGAGTTTTTAGTAAATCATATAGATGTCATCATAGGATATCTATTCGGAGCTGGTGGAATACTAACAGCTTGGACAGAAAGAAAAAAAAGAAGACAAGAGCTCATTAAAGAAGAAACCCAAAACCAACAACAAGTAGTGGATTTATATCAAGAAGCATTGGATGATTTGAAAAAGAGATATGACGAAAAATTCAACGAATTAGAAACAGAAATAAAACAATTAAGAACCAACTTAGATTTATGGAAAAGTAAGTATCGAGACTTAAAAGATGAGTTCGAAAGCTATAAAAACGATCATAAAATAGTACAATAATTACAGAATTAACAAAAGTTTAAGGTAATCAATCGTTAAAAAGCACAGTATTAGCAATTATTTAAAATTCGAAAATTATTTTTCAAAGCTATATTGAGAATCAACCAAAAAAATTAAAAATGAAATTAAATTACCTCGAACTTCCATCGTTCATTCCAGTATCAAAATTACATGCTATTAAAAATGATTTTATAATAACAAAAACCATAGAAGTAACACTCTCAGACGGAAGAAAGCTTTCTATACCAGAAGGTCATGTAATACAATCATCTAATACACCTAAATGGATTAAAAAGCTTTCTTTGTCAACTCAAAAAATTTCTATTGCAACATTAATTTACGACAGATTATGGACTGAACAAATTAGTGAAATAGAATATTTTGGAAATATTTACGAAGCTTTACAGTTTTCAAACGAAGAATTTCATAAATGGAACACTGCTAGTAACCCAAGTACTTGGTTTTTAAATTTTATCAAATATCAGTTTTTAAAACACTTTTCTATTCGATACTATATTAAGAAAGGATTAGTTTAACCTCAACTACACCTCCTTAACACCACGTCTAGTCAAACAAAATATAACAAAAATATTACCAGCTAAAACTACTTGGCCAGGGTAACTATTTTATCTAACTCAACAGAATTATGATAAATACAGTAACAGTTAGCAATAACCAGTCTTTATTCGATATTGCTATTCAAACTACAGGTATAGCTACAAATGCTTTAGCTATTGCTCAAGAAAACGGACTATCAACTACTGATAATTTAACTGTAGGAAGTGTTTTAACTATCCCAGATGATGTTGTCGTAGATACAACAATAAAAAATTATTACAACCAACAAAATCTTTCTCCTGCTTCTGGATTAACTAAAAGCGATGAAGGAATTACTCAAGGCCTTCAAGGAATTGGATACTGGATTATTGGCTCAAGCTTCAGAGTGGAGAAAAACGCAATTAATGCTATTAACCTTGATGATGTAGATAATTCTATTTCAGATGGATTTCCTTCTGCTAAAGCAAGATAAACACACTACCAAATAAGAACAACAAATGAAGACTAGTATAGATATTTTAAAAACTTGGTTTCAAACTGGAGATAAACCTACAGAAAATCAATTTGAAAATTTAATTGATAGCTTTCATCACAAAGATGAAGGAAACATTATAACCAGCTATCAAATTTTTGATAACGGTGATGTATCCTTCACTTTATCTGACGGGAAAACTGCTTTAATTGAAAAATTTGTATTACCGAATACCATGCCTCAAAATTTTATTGATGGATTGGTAGAGACTTTAAATTCTAAAGTAAACAAAGTAACTGGAAAACAATTATCTGATGAAAACTTCTCTTTAGGATTAAAACAAAAACTAGAGAATTTAGAAAACTATGTTCATCCAGAATTTCATAAAATAACTGAAGTAGAAGGATTACAAGAAGCTATAGAAAACAAGGTTGACATTATTGAAGGAAAACAATTATCTGACGAAAACTTTTCGACTGAAGAAAAAGAAAAGTTATCTGATTTAAAAAACTATGTTGCTCCAGAATCACAACCAATTAGCTATATAGAAGAACTTGAAGAATCTCTAACAAAAATCAATCAAGACTTAGAAAACAAGATTGATATTGTTGAGGGTAAACAATTATCTGATGAAAACTTCACTACTGAAGAAAAAGAGAAGTTAGCAAACTTCAACATTAGCACATTTGCAACAATTTCAGACGGAACTAATATAATTAGTGCTAACGGACAGGCAGATCAATTAGTTTTTGATGGAGCTACTATTGATGTTGATAAAAATATAATAGTTATAGATCAACCAGAAACCCCTACTTCATTCCCTATTAGCAGTATAGAAAATCTTGAAGAGGAATTAACCAGTATTACACAATCTATCGATGAGAAAGTAAGTAATGAAGATTTGCAAGTTGAATTAACAACTATTAATAATGATCTAGATACAAAAATAGATGAAAGTGGTTTAGAGCCAATTATTCAAAATCTAGAAAATCAGATCAGTGAAAGAATAAGCGGAACTGAATTTCATGACGAACTCGATCAAATCAAACTTGAAATAGACAACAAGTTAGATGAAAGTCAAGTTGATGATAAATTGATAGAAATTAAATCTAATTTAAATAACAAAGTAGATAAAGTACCAGGAAAGCAACTTTCTACAAATGATTTCACAACCGCCGAAAAACAGAAACTTGCTGGATTAAGCAATAGTACAAATACTGACGTACAGGTATACATTGCTACCATAAGACAAACTGGAACAGAAGTACCTGTTTTAGAACCTATCATAAACGACGGTGGTTTTGAATTTAATATTAAAAAAACAAATATAGGTTGGTATTTAATGGAGATAACACCTGAAACTAAACCTAAATACCAATTTACCGATATTGTTTTTGTTCAAGACAAAGGATATGGCGCTTTATCTGAAGCCATTTCAGATGAACTACGTTTCGAAGCTAATGGTGGTGGTGGGTATGTAATTTATAGTTTAAGAGATCGTAAAAGATCAGACGATGTTTTAAGACACAAATTCGCAATTCATTTTTATAAAAGATAAATCATGAAAACAAGTATCGATATATTAAAAACCTGGTTTCAAACTGGCGATAAACCAACAGAAAATCAATTTGAGAACCTAATTGATAGTTTTCATCATAAAGATGATGGAAATATTATTACTCAATATCAAATACAAGATAACGGAAATGTTTCTTTCACTTTTTCCGATGGAAATAAAGCTTCAATAGAAAAGTTTGTGTTACCGAATACTATGCCTCAAAACTTTATTGATGGTTTAGTAGAAACGTTAAATTCAAAAGTTAATAAAGAAACAGGAAAACAGTTATCAGATGAAAACTTTAGTTTAGAATTAAAACAAAAACTTACTGAACTACAAAATTACATCCACCCTGAATTCCATCAAATTACAGAGGTTGAAGGTTTACAAGAAGCTATTGAAAATAAAGTAGATCGTATTGTTGGAAAACAACTTTCTGATGAAAACTTTTCTATAGAAGAAAAAGAAAAACTTGCTGGTTTAAAAAATTATGTTGCTCCAGATTCGAAACCGATTAGTTATATCGAAGAACTTGAAGAAACCATAACAAAAATCAACCAAGATATAGAGAACAAAGTTGATTTAATAGAAGGAAAACAACTTTCTGATGAAAACTTTACAACTGAAGAAAAAGAAAAGTTAGCGAATTTCAATATCACTACTTTCTCTAGTATTTCAGACGGAGAAAATAGAATTATAGCAAACGGACAAGCTGATGAATTAGTATTAAAAGGTGCGAAAATAGATACTGAAAAGAATGTTGTTATTATAGAAGGTCACAACTCTGTATACGAAGAAGAAATCAACTTAGAATTTTTCAATACCACAAATGATAAAGAAATAGTAACGCTGCCTCTTATTGAAAATTCTGTAGCAAACAGTATCATTATCCCTACCAAAATAACAATATCTGGATATATTGATCCTTTTACAGAATATGGATATTTTTTAAAATTAGGTTTTACAGATTTAACTCAAGACAAACCTTATTTGGATACTTTTCACAATATTCATTTAGCTAATCTTGGTACATATACAGTAAACGCTCCATACGTAGAAAACAACAATATAGACATCAGATACACAAATTTAAAAGAATATAAACCAGATTTCACTCAAGGTATTAATCTAATTGGTGAACCTAATAAGTTAATTGACACTTTAAAAGGATCACTTACCCTAAGAATAGAATATTTCACTATGAACATAAAGAAAGATGTACCTGTAGTCTCAGAAACCGCTCCTACAGCGACGTTCTAGATTTTAAGATCCTATAAAAGAAAATGAAGACAAGTTTAGATATATTAAAAAGTTGGTTTCAAACTGGAGATACACCTACAGAGAATCAGTTTGAAAACCTTATCGACAGTTTTCATCATAAAGATGATGGAAATATCATAACAAGCTATGAAATTTTGACTAATGGAGATGTTTCTTTCACTTTTTCTGACGGAAACACCACTTCAATAGAAAAATTTGTTTTACCAAATACAATGCCTCAGAATTTTATTGATGGCTTAGTTGAAACTTTAAACTCTAAGGTAACTAAAGAAACTGGCAAACAGTTATCTGACGAAAATTTCACTTTAGAATTAAAACAGAAATTAATAGAATTAGAAAACTATATACATCCTGAATTTCATGAAATTACTGATGTAAAAGGTTTACAAGCAGCTATTGAAAGTAAAGTTGATACTGTTGATGGAAAACAACTTTCTGATGAGAATTTTTCTTTTGAAGAAAAAGAAAAGTTAGCAAACTTAGAAAATTATGTAGCTCCAGACTCACAACCAATTAGTTATATAGAAGAACTTGAAGAATCATTAAGTAAAATCAATCAAGATTTAGAAAACAAGATTGATATTGTAGAAGGAAAACAACTTTCAGATGAAAACTTCACCACAGAAGAAAAAGAAAAATTAGCGAATTTCAATATAAGTACTTTTTCTACAGTAACCGATGGTGAAAATAGAATTATAGCAAACGGTCTAGCAGATGAACTTGTTTTTGATGGAGTTACTATTGATGTAGATAAAAACATTATTAGCATAGATCAACCTGAAATTCCTACCTCCTATCCTATCAGTAGCATTGAGAATTTACAAGATGAACTTGATAGTATAAATACATCTTTGGCTGATAAAGTTGACAGCACTGATCTTCAGAATGAATTAGATCAAATTAAAGAAGATATCAATAACAAGGTTGATAATGAAAGCTTATCTACTGAGGTAGAAAAAATTGAAAGTAACCTAGAAGAGAAAGTAGATCGTGGTGATTTTGCATTACTTGAAGATAAAGTTCAAGAGCTTGAAAATAATTTCGATGACAAATTGAATATTACAGAATTTACCCCTGTTAAAGATCAAGTAAATGAAATTAAATCGAATTTAGATGATAAACTCAATGTTAGCGAATTTACTCCTACTAAAGATAAAGTCAGCCAAATTGAAACTAATTTAGAAGATAAACTAGATATAGCAGAGTTAACTCCTGTTAAAGATCAAGTAAATGAAATTAAATCGAATTTAGATGACAAACTCAATGTTAGCGAGTTTACTCCTACAAAAGATAAAGTCAGCCAAATTGAAACTAGTTTAGAAGATAAACTAGACACAACAGAGTTCACTCCTGTTAAGAATAAGATTAATGAAGTAGAAACTAAATTAGTTAATAAGGTTGATAAAATTGTAGGAAAACAATTATCTAGTAATGACTATACTGATAAAGAAAAAGAGAAACTTGCTAATCTTAATTTAAATAGCTTTAGTACTATAACAGATGGTGTAAATACTATTTCAGCTTCAAAAGAAGGAGATCAAGTTATTTTTAAAGGAGCAACTATTAATCCAGGCAACAATTCAATAGAGATTGACTCTTCAGACAGTCAGAATATTTTTCCTGAATTTCATTTCTCTTGGGGTGATAAATCAAAAAGTTATACTAAAAGTTACAGTAATACTCCTACAAGAACATATACAGGAAACGTAAACCTATTAGATTGTGAGTTAATTAATGGATCTGATAATATTTTAGATTACGAACCTAAAATATTACTATACAGATATAAATCTAAAAAGAAAATAACTTATTACGATAAGAAGACTAACAAACCTTTTTTATTCACCAAAAAGGCAAGATTCTATCATTATGAAGATTCAGGGAGAAGAAATACTGTTATTCCAATCACTAGTAGAAAATCTACTTTAGATTTTGGTTTAGAACATTTCTTTAAAGATGATATTTCTACTACATCTAATAGATTATTAGCTATGGGAATGAAAAACGGAAATCAGAATACTTTATATAGAAAAAAGAGTCGTTCACAAGCTCATTTTTACATCAAAGTCCGATTACAGTTAACTCATAAAGGAAAAACTATATTATCTCCCTTTTCGGAAACTTTAAGAGTTTTTATAGACAAGCATGAACAATATAAAATAAGCTTCGAAAGAACCTAAAAATACTTAATAAATAAGGTAACTCTTGAATGAGATACCCTAAACATCGTAACTCTTTAATGAGATATGCAGTAAAATAGCTCTCGAAAATGAGCTTGCTGTCCAAGGAAAATAGCAATCACAAATGTGATTGCTTCCGCGGACACGAATCAAAATCAAAAAAATCACATATAAATAAAATGGTAACTCTTAAATGAGATACCCTAAATATCGTAACTCTTTAATGAGATATGCAGTAAAATAGCTCTCGAAAATGAGCTTGCTGTCCAAGGAAAATAGCAATCACAAATGTGATTGCTTCCGCGGACACGAATCAAAATCAAAAAAATCACATATAAATAAAATGGTAACTCTTAAATGAGATACCCTAAATATCGTAACTCTTTAATGAGATATGCAGTAAAATAGCTCTCGAAAATGAGCTTGCTGTCCAAGGAAAACAGCAATCACGAATGTGGTTGCTTCCGTGGACACGAATTAAAATCAAAATAACATCTATTAAATAACAAGTATCATGGCAAGAAGCATTAATGAAATACAAGAAAGCATTCTTGAAAGCATTAATTCTGATACAGAATTAAATGCTTTAGAAGTATTAACTAACAATGAAAAAGATAATTTAACCAGTACTTCAAAAGTATCTATCTGGAGATTATTTGTATTCATTATTTCAGTAAGTTTTTGGACAATAGAAAAATTGTTCGACACTTTAAAACAAGAAATTGAAGAATTATTATACCTATTAAAACCACACAAACCAAGTTGGTACAGAAAGAAAGTTTTAGATTTTCAATTTGGTCACGAATTAAATGAAAAAGACATTTATGACAATGATGGTTTAACACAAAAACAAATAGAAGATGCTAGAGTTGTAAAATATGCAGCCGTGGTAGAAATTAACTCCATTTTGTATGTTAAAGTAGCTGGAGAAAACAATACTGTAAGAGCAAAATTATCTGACACTCAAGAAGCTGCTTTAATACAATATATTAAACTTATTAGAGATGCAGGAGTTAAAGTTGTTTTAATTAACAGAGATGCTGATTTATTAAAATTAGAAATCGATGCATACTATAATCCTTTAGAAATTGACGCTAGTGGAGCTCGTTTAGATGGTTCTGACAATGAACCTCTTCAAAACAAATTGAAACAATATTTAAAAGAATTTGAATTTAACGGAGAGCTTGTTTTAACAAAGCTTACAGATCAACTACAACAAGTGCAAGGTATAGAAATGCCAGTTATCAAAGAAGCTTATTATAAGTTTGGAAATCAACAAGATTGGACTCCTATTAACGAAACTTATCAATCAGATGCTGGGCATATGAAAATTAACGAAGATAATTTAACTATTAATTGGATACCTAGAGATGTCACGTTATAATATATATGATACGGATTTTAATAAACAAGTTAGTTTATTACTTCCAACTTTTAAGAGAAAAACTAAAATCATTAACTTTTTAAAATCTCTCATAAAACCCCTTAATGAGCTTTATCAAGTTTTTACACGATTCAGAACTGATACGCTTTATAAAATTAATCATAACGGTCAAGTAGTGTATTTACAAAAAGTTTTGAATGATCGATTTGATAAAACTCAACGAAGAATTTTTATCTCCGACGGATTATTCAACAACCCAACATATGTATATCCGCATGAAGATCAAAAAGATATTTACTTAAATACACAATATATTTTCAATCAAACAGAATTAGAATTTAAAGATGTTGATTTTGTGGTTGTACTTCCATCTGATATTTCGGTATCAGATGAGGAAGACATCCGAATGAGATCATTAATAAATTATTACAAATTAGCTAGTAAAACTTATAAAATAACTACACAAGATGAATAGATTAGAACTTTTTGACGGAGGTTTCCCGTTAGCAACTGAAACTTTAGACTTCTTACAAGGTCAGAGTCATATGGCTTCAACTTTAACTGCATTAGGAGGAAGCGATACTTATATTTTATCTGGAGTAATAACTCAAGGAAGTAATGTTACTAATGGTACAATAGTTTACCAAGGAGAGATTTTACCTTTTACAGGTGGACCAATTCAAGCGAATGTAACTATAATCGAAACTAAAGAAGAAGTTACATATCAAACAGATCAAGATGGAGATGGTTTAGGAGATGAAAAATCTGCATACGTAAGAAGAAGAGCTGAATTTGGTACTGGCGGAGTTCAAACATTTAGCTTTTCTGAATTAAAGCCATTTATTCAAGGTGTAGCAAATCAAATGTTTACTACATTCTTTAAAGATGTAAGATTACCTTATGTTGGTGCTATTGAAGATATTCCTGTGGGATGGGAACTATGTGAAATCTTATCAGGACATTTCCCTGTAATTTATGATCCTTCAAATCCAGATTATAACTTAATTGGTAAAACTGGAGGAGCAAATAGCAGAGTATTAACTCAAGCACAAATGCCTGCTCATAATCACTCAGGTTCAACTTCTACTGCTGGAAATCACTCTCACACTGGTAGTACATCTGCTGCTGGTAACCATAGCCATTCTGGAAGTACTTCTTCTGCTGGGAATCATAGTCATTCTGGAAATACAGGATATTCAGGAGGACATTCACATGGATATAAAAATGGTTATTATGCAGAAATTGGTACTGGTGGTATAGATGGTAACATTTACATAGGACCTAGTGGTAGAGGTGGTAGTGGTGATACTGATGGTGATAATAAGTGGATTTGGTATAAAAATGATACTACTAATTACCAATCTAGCCATTTCCATAGTTTTACAACTAATACAACTGGGAATCATAGTCATAGTTTAAGTACCAATACTACCGGAAATCATAGTCATAGTTTAAGTACCAATACTACCGGAAATCATAATCACTCTTTCACAACTCAATTAAAAGGTGGAAACCAAGCTTTTGACAACAGACCTAGATATAAAGTAATTGCTCTAATTAAATATGTTGGGTTAAACCCAGTTTCTTAGATTAATTTTAATTAACCTCCCTAACCGCCTTCGGGCGGTTTATTTTTAACATTTTAAACACTGATTTACAGTGTTTTCCCCTGAGTTCAAAGTATACAAATTCACTAACTTACACATTCATTATTCCCCCGCGTTCCCTTCTAAAATCTTAACGCATTAAAAAGCCTCGTTCTTGAGGCTTTTTCTATTTCAATATGTTTTTAACAATTATTTTCTAGGAACTGTTAAAAAAACTTGTAATTTCATCTTATGAGAAAAGCAATACTATTATTAACTTTTTTGGCAATTAACATTTCTTTAATTGCTCAGAATGAAACAAAAACTTCAACTTATTTTTTTATCCGACATGCTGAAAAAGTGTTGAATGTAAAAAATCCTGATTTAACTAAAAAGGGGGAAGAAAGAGCTTTAGCTTGGTCTAAAATGTTAACCCATTATAAAATAGATAAAGTTTTATCTACCAATTATAAAAGAACCTTACAAACAGCAAAACCAATAGCAGACAAATATCAATTACAAACTCAAATTTATCATCCTTATAAATTTAATGTACAAGAGTTTATAAAAAAATCAAAAGGAGAAAATGTAGTTATTGTAGGACATAGCAATACAATTCCTAATCTTGTTAATAAATTTATTGGTAAAGACAAGTATAATGAAATTGATGAAACGATTTATGGAAATCTATACATTGTTACTATAACAAATAAAGTTGTACAGGATATTATTTTAAATATCAAATAAACTTTTACTTAAACAGTATCTTATAAATGTTTATCTATAAAAATATTTTTCAATTAAAATTGAATTATAATTCACAAAAAATAACTTTTAAAGAATTTTATTCATTTTTTTAATCTTAAAACAAAAAAACATGATAAATCGCAATTTTTTAAAGTTAAAAATAGTTAAATTTAGTTAAAAAAAAGTTAAAATTAACTAAAATTTTAACTCTCTAAAAATTTAAAAAAACTATACTTTTTTTCTAACTAAACTTAAGCTAAAGTAGCGAATTTACTAAAGCAACATTGTTGCGATAAATTATTTTTTTTAATATCGTTTCACACTTACAAAACTCAAAAACAAGCACTTGAAATAGATTTAGCATGTTTTTTTTTAGTCGGTTAATTTCTAAATTTGATCAATCAAAAAATTTAATTAACCCTTCAAAAATCATGAAAAATTTTAGTAAATTTTCTTTGGGTGCATTAGTAGTTTCTACATTACTAATCACATCTTGTCAAAATGAAAACACTTCTGACAACAATCTAGACACTAACATTGAGGCCAATGCTAGTGAAGGAAACATCATTCCTGGTCAGTACATAGTTGTTTTTAAAGAATCATCTGTTACTCCATCTTCAAAGCTTCTATCAAAAACATTGTTCACTGATAGAAATTTAAAAGCTAAAGCTGCAGATGATATTTCAGCTAAATCGATTTCAAAAATGAAAATGATTTTATCTGAAAATGGTTTAGATCAAAGTAATGTTTTAGATTACTACACTACAAAAATTTCAGGATTAGCTGTAAAATTAAGTGATCAGGAATTTAAAGCATTATCTCAAGATCCTAATGTAGCTGCTATCGAGCACGATAGAATAGTTGAGTTACCAGACTTTCAAGTAGAAGATGTACAATCTAGAGGTATATCTCAACGCATGGCTCAACAAACTCCTTGTGGTATTACAAGAGCAGGTGGTTTTGCTAATGGTGCGGCTAAAGATGAGTGGATTTGGATTATCGATAGTGGTATTGATTTAGATCATCCAGACCTTAATGTTGTTACTAACTCTACATATGCAAGATCGTTTGTAGGTGGTTCAGCAAATGATTGTAACGGTCATGGTACTCACGTAGCTGGTACAGCTGCTGCAATTAACAATAACATTGGTGTTGTTGGTGTATCTGCTGGAGCTTCTGTAGTTCCTGTAAGAGTATTTGGTTGTGGTGGATCTAGTGCTACTTCAACTATTTTAGCTGGAATTAATCACGTTGGAAGATATGATATTCCAGGTGATGTAGCTAACTTAAGTTTAGGAGGTTTCTTCGGTTCTGGATGTGGTAGTTCATCTTCTTACATCAGCGCTATTCGCGGATTAGGAAATGCTGGAACTTTTGTATCTATTGCTGCTGGTAACAGTTCTGCAAATGCAGCTAATTACGATCCTGCATGTATTAACGGTACTAATATTTATACTGTTGCATCTATGACATGTAACCGTGGTTTCTCATCTTTCTCTAATTACAACATGAATCCTATTGATGTTATTGCTACTGGATCTAGTGTAAGAAGTACATATTTAAATGGTGGTTATGCTACTTTAAGTGGTACATCTATGGCTGCTCCTCACGTAGCTGGAATCATGCACGCTAGAGGTGGTGGACCAAGAACTTCTGGATCAGTTAGTAACAGAGGTGAAAATTACCCTATAGCAGTTAGATAATATAGTAGAATTAATTTCAATCTATATAATTTTTTAATTTATAAAACCACTTGTTTTTAAAACAAGTGGTTTTCTTTTTATTTTACTTCCTCTTTAATTATTTACTTCATTTTTTTGATTATTAAATTAACCTTGTAATAAAATCTATAAATATTATTTTCATTTAATATTCATTGTATTAAAAAAATAGATGTAGCATAGTGCTTTTCTATTATTTAAAACAAAGATTAAATTCTTATAAAATTAACATTTAAAAGTTCTTACAAAAAAATACTTAAATATGTTTTTTTTGTTTAAAAAAAAATATTTTAACTAATAATAACTTTTTTTTTAACAAAAAAAGGACAAAAACCCTATTTAATTAACATATGTTAATTAAGATTAACAACATACGAAAATGTTAAAAAGAGTTAATTTTTATTAATTTATGTTAAAAAAAATGAAATAAAAATCAATGTTAAATTTTTAAAAACTGGATAAATATCTAAAGTTTTATTAATAAAAAATTCCCAATTTTACTATCGCAACAAAGTAGCTTTAAAGTTTTTTGTTTTTTTATCTTTTTTTTTGATTTCTAATGGTATTGCAATTTTCTCTGTTTTTTTTTTCTATTCTAATTCCTCAAATTTGACCATCAAAAAAATTTAATTAACCCTTCAAATAACCTTCAAAAATGAAAAATTTTAGTAAATTTTCTTTAGGTGCATTATTAGTATCTTCACTACTAATGACCTCATGTCAAAACGAAAACACTTCTGCTGATAGCGACATAGACGCTAATATAGAAGCTAGTGCTAACGAAGGAAACATAATTCCTGGTCAGTATATTGTTGTTTTCAAGGAGTCTTCAGTAACACCGACTTCAAAGCTTTTATCTAGAACTAAGTTTACAGACAGAACTGTAAAAGCAAGATCTGTAGATAATATTTCTGAAAAATCTATTTCAAAGATGCAAACAATTTTATCTGAGAATGGATTAGATCAAAATAATGTTTTAGATTATTACACTACAAAAATCTCTGCAATGGCTATTAAGCTTAATGATCAAGAGTTTAAAGAATTATCAAAAGATCCAAACGTAGATTTTATTGAGCATGACAGAGTTGTTGAACTTCAAGATTTTAAAATTGAGAATGTACAAAACAATGATTTATCTCAAAGAATGGCTCAACAAACTCCTTGTGGTATCTCTAAAGCCGGTGGTTTTGTTAATGGTGCTGGTAAAGATGCTTGGATTTGGGTAGTAGATAGTGGTATTGATTTAGATCATCCAGATTTAAATGTAGTTACTAACTCTACTTACGCTAGATCTTTTGTTGGTGGTTCTCCAGATGATTGTAATGGTCATGGAACTCACGTAGCTGGAACTGCTGCTGCAATTAACAACAATATTGGTGTTGTTGGTGTATCTGCTGGTGCTTCTGTAGTTCCTGTAAGAGTTTTCGGTTGTGGACCTTCAAGTGCTACTTCAACTATTCTTGCTGGAATTAATCACGTTGGTAGATACGATTTAGCTGGTGATATCGTAAACTTAAGTTTAGGTGGTTTCTTTGGCTCTAATTGTGCTTCAAGAACTTCTTACAGAAGCGCTGTATTGGCCTTATCAAATGGAGGTTCTTATGTTGCAATAGCTGCTGGAAATAGCGGAGCTAATGCTGCTAATTATGATCCTGCTTGTATTAATGGAAGTAGAATTTACACTGTTGCAAATATGTCTTGTGATGAAAGATTCTCTTCTACTTCTAATTACAACATGAATCCTATTGATGTAATTGCTACTGGTACTAATGTATTATCTACTTGGCCAGGTGGAAGATATGCTACTTTAAGTGGTACTTCTATGGCTGCTCCTCACGTAGCTGGAATTATGCATGCTAGAGGTGGTGCTCCAAGAACTTCAGGTTCTGTTCGTAACAGAGGAGAAAACTATCCTATAGCTGTAAGATAATCTTACAAAAGAAATTACAATACAACATAATAAAAAACCACTTGTTTATTTACAAGTGGTTTTATTTTTACTCCTCTATTTCTAAATAATGTGTTATTCGTTTTCTATTTATATAATTTAACACTATTCCTACATTAGGATCTTTAAAAACATCATTTTGCTTTAAAACAAAATGTCCATTTTCATTTATATCTTCAATTCTCACTATTGAATTGTTAGGTATTTCTTCAGGAGTTATATCAAATTTTCTAATCAACTTCACTTTAAAACCCTTATCATATAAATACCACATAACTTCTTTTTCTAAACTCAATTCATTGTAATTCTGAAGCTTTTTTGCTATATGTAGAATATCATCTCCTGTAATCATACTTATACAAGCATGGCCACACCACTTAGAAAATAATGGCTGTTCTACCATCAGTTGTTTCCCCATAACAATTCATTTTTAAATTATAAAGCAACAGAAGAAAACCAAAACAAACATTTAAAAAACAGTGTTTTACCTTTCTCTTTTACTTAAAAATATATCTATATTTGAATAACTTTCTTTCCCCCGGATCTTGCATAAAGATCAGAAAGTCTCTCGTAAACCTTAGAGAGACTTTTTTTGTTTTCTAAACCTTTTTAAAAAATATAATGACTGATTATAAATCTTAAAATCATTTTTTTATTTAATACGTTTATATACTAAAAAAAGTCTTTAGGAATTATCATTTGCAAAATTAGCCGTTAGCTTTGTATATATAAAACTCAATTTCAACAATTGAAAATTTTTCTTCAATGATTGAAATTAGTTATACATAAAAAAACAAAGGTTGTCAATTTACGTTTGACAACCTTTGTAAGTTAGTTACAAAATCTCTCTTCATTTCTTCCTCTCTTTCCTTATATTTTTTTATAAGTAAAACTCATTCAGTACTATCATAATATTCAGTTGTGAAAAATTTAACTAACATCGATTTCATTTTTTCTTTTGTGAATAAACTTCCTGATTTACTATTTTCAACTTTATCATTAAAATCTTTAGATTTCTGTTTTTCTAAAAGTACAGTAATAGTATATTCATTTTCATAAAATTCAAGAAAACTAAGAAAACCAATATCTGAAATTACTTGTTTATTAAATACTGACTTATTGTAACTCATTATTTAACTCCTCTTTGTATTTAAACAATAATTTTTTTGTGATTCCTAAATTAGCTTTTTCCTTATTTAAAGCTAGATATATGAAGTATTCTCCATTTGCAGAAATATTAATTATATGTACTTGATTAGATAAATTAAATTGAATATCATTCAATTCATCTACAATGTTTAATATTTGCATTGTTTTTCTTTTAGCATTAATAATTTCTACATTAAATGCCGATGCTAACTCTGGGTCGAAACCTTCTAAAATAGAATCTGAAACTAAAGATTCTCCAGATGACATTTCTGTTACACTTACACCAATATATCCTGGTATATTATCCTTAATATTACTCACTAATTTATTTAAGACTATTTCCATTATTTTTTATTTATTTCTTTTTGTAAAGTCATTCCTAAAACTCCTAGATTGATATTTTTATCAGAAATCAAGCATAATATGATGTCTTCTAATTTTACTAAAACCATATTTTCATTATTTGATTTCAGAACTATAGAGGTAAGATCAGAAGTTAAAAACTCTCTAAAAAAATGATCAACCATTTTTGTGACTGTTGAACTAAATGCTATTATTCTACGCTCTTTTATCTCATCTATAGTTTTCTGAAAAGAAAAAGACTCGAAAACTTCTCCATTAGTATTTATGAGAAATGCTTTCTTTGACTTTGTGTTTTGGAGTAATTCTTCTAAATTCAATTTGTATGTTATTTAACCTTAAATTCTGAAGCAAAATTAAATGTCTTAAGATTTATTGACGTGAAAACAAAATAATTTAGAGTTCAATTTTCTGAAATATGAACTAAATTTATGTACAAGATTAAAACCACATTCTCTTATATTGAGCTGGAGTCATATTTACATTCTTTTTGAAAGCATTATAAAAAGTAGCTTTGGATCTAAATCCAGATTCTATACCTACTCCTTCTATAGATAAAGTATTTGCTTTACTACTCTTTAATATTTCTTTAGCTAAATCTATTCTATAATAATTTATATAATTATTAAAATTTAAAGATTTGATAGAATTAATAGCATAAGAAATACGTTTAGGATGAATATTCACTGCTTCTGCTACATCTACAATAGTTAAAGTACTTTTTTTATAGCATCTTGATTTTTTCACATACTCGTCAACAACATCAAAAGTCATTAAAGCTTCATCTTTACTCATAAAATCTTGATTTACCTGAGATCCTAATTCTAATGATGATAATTTTTCTTTTGATCTTTCAACTATTTCTTCTGATTTCAAAAAATTATAATCTATCCAAATTAATGCTATAATTTTTTCTTGATTTATTCCTTTAAATGAAACCCAATAAATTAAGACTACATTCAAGACTGAAATCCAAGCATACCATACATGACTTTCAATAAAAAAATTCAAGAAAATTAATCCTAAAAAAGCGATATTAAAATACACGAACCATTTACACCAGTTCAATGTTTTTTTATCTAAAAATGCATACTGATTTTCAACTTCTTTAACATGAAAAAATATTCTTTTCAAAACAAGAAAAATAATGAATACTGAATAACATAATCCAAGAAAAAAATATACAATAGCAAACGAAGACGCTTTTATTTCTAATTTAACTTCATAGGGAAGTAAAAAAACAAATGTTGCAGTTATCAATTCGAGAACTCCAGGAATTATCGTCCAATAACTTAAATTTTTAGTTTCAAATATTGAAATTTTTTCAACATAAATAAGTAAAAAAGGATATGCTAAAAAATGAAAACCTACTGGCAATAACTCAAGTTGAGGTAGTTCTTGCAAAACACCCAAATCGTGTAAAATATTTGGAATTGGCTCTAATGAAAATAAAAAAATAAAAACTGCTAAAAACAACAAGGAATTATTTTTTTTGAAATGCATGGTCATTAATATTACAGCCAATATAACTCCCTGAAATACACCTAAAGCATCAATAAAACTAATTATTTTGTTTGATAAATCCATTTATTTTTCCCGACTTGTAAGTTATAATCTAAATTTTAAACTAAAAAGCTTACAAAAGTCTCGTTTTAAAACTTCAATTATAACTTGGTAGCTTTTTTTGTGTCTAAATTTCTGAATTTTGAACTTATAAGTTCAGAACTCTTAAGTAAAATTAATCTCAATAGTAAAATATATACAAGTTACACTATAAATTAGCCTATAATCCCTCGATTATCTTTGTTATTTTAGCAATTCAATTCGAAATGAAGATGACTCAAAAATTACGTCCAATAATGTTAGTTGGAACCGGTTCAGATGTTGGTAAAAGTATGTTAGTAACTGGTATTTGTCGAATTTTAAAACAAAAGGGATTTACTCCTGCCCCATTTAAAGCACAAAATATGTCTTTAAATAGTTTTGTGACTAAAGACGGATTAGAAATTGGACGAGCACAAGCAGTTCAAGCAGAAGCGGCGGGAATTTTATGCACTACAGAGATGAATCCGGTTTTACTAAAACCTTCTGGAGCAAATAAATCGCAAGTCATTTTACACGGAAAACCAATTGGAGATCAAACGGCTCGTTCTTATTTTTTAGGAAACAATAAACAAGAGCTTTTTAAAGAAGTTAAAAAAGCTTTTGATAATCTTCAAGAACAATTTACCCCTATAGTTTTAGAAGGTGCTGGTAGTATTAGCGAATTGAATTTAAAGCACAGAGATATTGTAAATATGCGCATGGCTAAACATGCGAATGCTGATGTATATTTAGTTGCAGACATTGATCGTGGAGGTGTTTTTGCTAGTGTTTATGGTAGCATTGTATTACTTGACGATGATGAAAGAAAACTGATTAAGGGAATCATTATTAATAAATTTAGAGGTGATATTTCTTTATTTGAAGAAGGAAAGAAAATGATTGAAGAACTCACTAATGTTCCTGTATTAGGTGTTATTCCTTTTGCTAAAGATATATACATTGAAGAAGAAGATTCACTGGCTTTAGATACTAAAAATAAAGCTTTCACTTCTGGAAAAATTAATATTGCTGTACTATTACTACCATTTATTTCTAATTTTACTGACTTTAATAGGTTAGAAAAGGATGTACTAGTACATTTATTTTATACTCTCACACCTGAAGTTCTTAATTTAGCAGATATTATTATTATTCCGGGAAGTAAAAATACCATAGCTGATATGCAATTTTTACGAAATGCTGAACTTGCTCAAGAAATCTTGAATGCATACGAACAAAAGAAAAAAATTGTTGGTATTTGTGGTGGATTTCAAATGTTAGGTCGTTCTATTTCTGATCCGCATCATGTTGAAAACGAAATCCAAACTATACCTGGTTTAGGTATTATTCCTGCAAATACGATAATGGCTGCAGAAAAAACAACATTACAATGTAATTTTAAGTTTAAAGAATATTCTGATACTTGTTCTGGCTATGAAATTCATATGGGAGTTACCACTTTTGAACATCAACAAAAACTAAATACTATTCATGATAATTCAGAAGGATACTTTGATGAAAATTGCTGGGGAACTTACATTCATGGAATCTTCGATAATAGCATAATTATTGATGATCTTTTGAGTGATTTTGACATTGAACAAAACACAACAACTTTTGATTATAAAAAATATAAGGAAGAAAACTACGATAAACTTGCGGTTCATTTAGAATCGAATTTGGATATTGACTATATCATTCGTCAAATGCATTCGTAATTTTTAAGATATGATAGAATACGGACACGGAGATGATACACATAAGTTTAACGGAATTGATTTTAAAGCAAATTTTAGCTCCAATGTATATAATTTAGGAGCTCATACCGAGCTTAAAGAATATTTAAAAAAACAACTAGACCTAATAGAAAGTTATCCTGCTCCAAGCAGTGAAAATTTTATTCAATTACTTAGTAAACATCATAATATTTCTAATCAAAATTGCTTGGTAACTAATGGAGCAACTGAAGCTTTTTATTTAATCACTAATACTTTTTACGGAAGCAATGCAACTATTTGTACACCTTCTTTTTCTGAATACGAACAAGCTGGAAAAGCCAATAATTTACAATTAGATTTTATTGATCGTAAAGCTATTTTACAACATAAATTCACTACGAAATTAGCTTTTATTTGCAACCCTAATAATCCTGATGGTTTTGAAAATACTAGTGAAGAAATTGCCTCTGTAGCAAAATCATACCCTCACACCTATTTTATTATCGACGAAGCCTATACAGAATTTACAAGCAGTTCTATTTCTTGTATTGACTTATTATCAAAACACCCCAATATTATTCTCGTAAAATCGTTAACAAAACTGTTTTGTGTTCCAGGTTTACGTTTAGGCTATATACTTAGCTCCTCTCCTATTATTAATAGACTTTTACAACATAAAATGCCTTGGAATGTAAATAGTCTTGCTTTACAAGCTGGTGAATTCATTTTTAAAAACTATAACAAAATTCTACCTGATTTTGAATCATATTTTTCTGATGCAATAGCAATACAAAATGAGATAAATAAATTGGATGGCTTTCAAGTAATTCCTACAAATACAAGCTATATTTTAGTTCGCTTATCTCAACCAAAAGCTTCAGAATTAAAATCATATCTGGTTAATTCTCACCAACTATTAATACGAAATGCTTCAAATTTCAGAAGTTTAGACGAACATTATATCAGAATTGCTAGTCAAACCCCAGAAAAAAACGCCCTATTAATTAAAGCTTTACGTTCATGGAACAATTAATATTTTTACTTCCTTTGGGTATTGCTTATGCATTAGATTTAATCTTAGGTGATCCTAGATGGTTACCACATCCCATTCGTTTATTTGGAAATTTAATTGCATTTGGAGAACGAAAATTGAATCAAGGTCAGTCTCGATTTTCAAAAGGCATGTTGTTAACTTTAACACTTACTTCTGGTACATTTTTTTCATTTTACCTTATACAATTTCTATTAAAACCGTATCCCACTGTATATGTAATAGTTCAAAGTATATTTTTGTTCTATGCTATTGCCAATAAAAGCCTGATTGAAGAAGGGAAAGCTGTATTTGATGAATTAGCTAAAGGAATTACACAAGGAAGAAAAAGATTATCGTGGATTGTAGGAAGAGATACTTCTCAACTGAATGAACAACAAATTAAAACAGCTGTTTTTGAAACTTTATCTGAAAACTTAAGTGATGGTGTAATTGCTCCGCTATTTTTTTATATAATACTGGGAGTTCCTGGTGCTATGTTATATAAAATGGTAAATACTTTAGATTCTATGATTGGCTACAAAAACGAGCGTTATTTTTACTTTGGAAAATTTGCTGCGAAACTAGATGATGTCTTTAATTATATTCCTTCAAGAATAACGGCTGTGATTATGCTACTTATTTCAGGAAAAATGAAGCATCTATTCAGTATTTTTAAGGAAGGGAAAAAACATACGAGTCCAAATGCAGGATATCCTGAAGCAGCCTTAGCGTATATTATAAAATGTAGATTTGGAGGTCCGAATTATTATCACGGTAAACTCGTAGATAAACCGTTTATTGGAATACATAATCGTAAAATTGAAGATCACGAATTTTCTTCAGTAGCCAAAATAAATCATACTACTACATTTTTCTTTATTGTAGTAAGTGGATTGCTTTACTATTTTTGTTATTGATATATGAAAAGATACATTATAACAGGAGCTCCAAGCACTGGGAAAACCACGCTTATTAATTCATTACAAGAAAACGGACACACTGTTTTTGAAGAAGTATCTCGAAGAATTATAATTTCTGAACAACAAAAAAATAGTAATAAAACGCCTTGGGAAGATGTTTCTGGTTTCACAAAACTTGTTTACCAACAAACTATTAAAGAATTACATACACCTATTCTTCAACATGCTTTTGTAGATAGAGGCTTGGCAGATAATATTGCATATTTACAACTAAAAAAACAACCTGTTTCTGATGAATTTTTAGATTTCGATTATCAAAAATTTTATCATAAAACTATCTTTTTTTGTCCACTTTGGAAGGAAATCTATATTAAAGACGAACAACGGTTACAATCTTTTGAAGAAGCCAAACAATTACAAAACTTACTATTAAACACCTATCAAAATTTAGGGTTTAGAATTCTTGAAATCCCAAAAACAACTGTTCACAAACGCTTACATTTCATTAACACTTCACTAAAATAAAAAGCCTTATTTTTACGATGGATTTTGGTTTTTTATTCGAATAAAAATTAAAAGGGAATTTGGTGTAAATCCAAAACTGTTCCCGCAACTGTAAAGTTCATTTTAAAAAACATCAATATGCCACTGCTTAACAATTAAGTGGGAAGGCGATATTTTTAGAACTAAGTCAGGAGACCTGCCAAAATTTATTAAATAATTATTAACTCTCGGGTAAAGAGTTGGAAAATTAACAGCTACATTTTAAGTAGCATTTTCTGCAAATTACCTGCCTAAAACTCTTTTTTAAATAATGAAAAGATTAGTATTGCGCTGTGTGTTTTTGTCATCTAAAAATCTAATGATTGATAATTACACTAAAGATAAAACATTCTCATATTATCAAAATCAAAAAATTGAATAAGATATGGGAAAAGATGTATCAAAAGCTACAACTACTTTCTTATACTGTGACGGTGGTTCGTGTAAAAAAGCAAAAAGTGAAATGGCTGTTCGAGAAGCCAGAGCACATTTAAGGAATGAAGGACTATGGAACTCTACACATTCCATAAGAACACGTTGTAATGGTCGTTGTGAAGATGCTCCTACTTGGATTGTACAACCAGGAAATTACTGGTATAAAAATGTAACTCCTGAAAAAGCTGTTGAAATTATCGATGCTCATATCAATGAAGATAAATCTATCGATTCTTATCTTTTGTATAAAGATGGAGATGAAGCAATGAATTCAGACAATGAAAGAACTGTGAAACCAATTGTTTTTAATGAGAAAGAAGATAAAGACTATGGAAATGCTTTAGTTGCTCGCTCTCCAGCATCAGATCAATTCCTATATCCTTTATTCAAAAAACTTTTTGAAACCTCATCTAACGTTCAAGTAAATTTTCCAGATGGAAATCAGCAAATAATTACACAATCGCATCAAGTTACTTACACTGATGATTTTGATATTGTTGTAGAAGGACCTGAAACGAATTTAAAATTAGCTATTGGTCCGATTACTAAAGCAATGGAAAATGATGTTGCTCAGGAAATTAAAGATAGAAAAGTTGGAGTTGCAGAAGTTATTTGGGAACAAGAAAACACTAATCACATCGCTCACATTCGTTTAAAGAATAGGAAAGGAAAATTTTTAGTATCATTGGACATTCCAAAAAATAATAGTGCACTTTGGGAATATATTCTTAGTATTTACCTAAGTATGGATAGTAAAAACCCTAAAATAGTTTTACCTGTTGAACAATAAACAAATTAGCATATTAGGATGTGGATGGCTTGGTTTGCCTCTAGCTGAATTTTTAATCGATAAAGGTTATACCGTAAAAGGCTCTACAACATCGCAAACAAAGGAAAAAACACTTAAAGAGCGTAATATTATTCCTTTTGTGTTTAAATTAGGTGAATCGTATGATAAAACTTTGATGAATGATTTCTTTTCAGACAGTGAAGTAATTATTATCAACTTTCCTCCTAAGCGTATTCCTAATATTTTCAATATATATCAAGAACAAATCAAAGAAGTTTTACCTTATATAAAGCCTGAACAAAAAATAATTTTTGTTAGTTCTACCTCTGTGTATCAAAACACAAACGATTGGGTTACTGAAACCACAGAAAACAAGCCTGAAAAAGAATCAGGAAAGGCAGTTTTAGCTGTTGAGCTACTTTTACTATCACATCTAAAATATATTCTTACTATTCTTCGTTTAGCCGGACTTATCGGTTATGATAGAGTTCCTGGACGTTTTTTAGCAAAGAAAAAAGAAGTTGCAAATGGTAAGGCTCCAATTAATGTAATTCATCAAGACGATTGCATTGGGTTAATCAATGCTATTCTTTCAGAAAATGCTTGGGGAACTGTAATTAATGGTTGTGCTGATGAACATCCGCTACGAGAAACATTTTATATCTTAGCTGCAGAAAAAGTAGGTTTAGTACCTCCTGAATTTAAACAATCAGAATCTGTTGAGTTTAAAAAAATATCAAACACTAAAAGTAAAACCTTATTAAATTACATATATAAGTATCCAGATCCTTTAACTCTTGTTACGTAAATGCAGAAGATAAATATTATAGGTGCCGGTCCAGGAGATCCAGAATTACTTACAGTTAAAGCACATAAATTAATTACAGATGCTGATGTTATTTTACATGATAACTTGGTTTCTTCAGAAATTTTAGCATTAAATACTACTGCTGAAAAAATATATGTAGGTCGAAAATTTGGAGATCAATCAGACCAAATTAGCAGACAAGATCGTATTAATCAATTATTACACGAACACTACTTAGAAGGTAAAAAAGTAATACGTTTAAAATCTGGTGATCCTTATATTTATGGAAGAGCCGCTGAAGAAGCACGATACTTAATAAAACACAAATTACCGTTTGAAGTAGTTCCTGGAATTACAGCTTCAATTGCTGCGGCAAACACATTGAATATTCCTATTACAGAACGAAATCATTCAAATGCAATGCTTATTTGTACTGCTCATACTGCTGATTATTCCTTTGAACAACTCAATGGAATTGCGCATATGCTTAAAGCAGGAAATACGATTTCTATTTATATGGGATTAAAAAGTTTACACAGAATCATTCCCAAACTTTTAGAAGTTTGTAAAGATGAAACGATTCCTGTAAACGCTATTTCAAACGTATCAAGAGAAAATCAACAAATTATTACAGGTACTTTAGGTAACATAGAAGATAAAATAGCCGAAAGTTCTATTCAAATGCCTGTAGTATTTATTATTGGAGCTACTCCGATCCATTAAAACAAGATCAATGAAAGAAGGAATTTTATTATGCGGACATGGTTCTAGACGAGCGGCTGCCGTTACATCATTTAAAAGATTAGTTACCGTTTTAAAAGAACGTTACGATGATAAATATGAAGTTGATTATGGTTTTATAGAATTTAATCATCCGACTTATGAAGCTGCTGTAGAGCGTATGTATTTAAACGGTGTTCGTAAAATATATGCTTTACCTGTAATTTTATTTGCAGGATCGCATGCTAAAAATGATATTCCTTTTGAGTTAAATACGTTACAAACTTACCACGATGATTTAACTATTTCTATGGCTAAACACATTGGTGTGAGTTCTTTTTTATTGGATTTATCAGTAAAACGTATCAAAGAAACTGAAGCAAAACTTCCTCCTGTAGACAAAAAAGATACTTGTTTAATTGTTGTAGGTAGAGGAACTACTGATCCTGATGCAAATAGTGATGTTGCCAAATTAATGAACATGCTTTGGGAAGGTTTAGGTTTTGGTTTTGCTACTGTTGGCTACAGTGGAACTGCTTATCCAAATATTAAAGAGAGTTTAGAATTGGTAAATAAATTAGGATTTAAACGTACAATCGTAATTCCGTTTTTCTTCTTTACTGGTGTATTATTAGAACGTATTTATGGAGCAGTTTCTGCTATGGATGAAAAATCTGAACATGAATATATTTATACCGATCCTTTTGGAACTGATGAATTAATTCTAAAAGCTTTTGATGAACGTTTAGATGAAGCTAAAAATGGTATTGCTAATATGAATTGCCAGATGTGTAAATACCGAAAACAAGTTGTTGGTTTTGAAGAATATTTAGGTCAGGAACAAATGGGACATCATTTAAATGTTAAAGGTATTTTATTTGAAGAAGATGAAAAACCTGGAGAAAAGAAAGGTGGCTTTGGGAATACAATTAAAAAGATCTTGGGGATTTAGCAAGACTAAAAAAATCTAATATGTAAAATCCCGAATTAAAAACTAAATTAATTTAAAAAAAGGGAAAAATATATTTGGATACTAACATATCTTTCAAAACTTATCTATTTTCAGTATACACTAAAAGTAAAAATTAGTTACTAAAAATTAACTTTGCAAAAAATTAAGTTATTTATACAAAAGAGAGGTAAATCACTTCAGTTTCTATAGAATGTTCACTAAAATTAAAACTTAACTTCAATTTCACTGTATTACCAGGACAATTCTGTGTTAAACTAAGCATCTGAATACTAAATCTTTGAGGAGACTTCTCATTAAAAATCACAGGTGATTCAAAATTATACCTCGTTATTTCTTTATCAAAATCTACTTCTATACTAATTTCACCTATTGAATTTAATAATTTATCTGATGCAATTCCCTTTAATTCTACCCAGTAATCAATTATTTTTACATCAATGCTATGTAACAAATAAATACTTCTAGAATTATTTATAAAAAAGCAGTCAAATATTATATCACTAGTTTTATGCTTTTTAGTATCGAGACTGTATTGCATAAAACTCAAATCATAATTTCGAGACCTAGCCCAATTACAGTTATTAAAGTCAACCCCTAATTTTACAAGTTTAAAGTCTTGCTTTTCTCGAGATAAAAATAATTCTGGATAATATTTTTCACCAATATGTGGATGCTTTAAAATAAGTTCCATAATTTTAGTATGCCCCCAATGTTCTATTTTAAACATAGTTCGTTTAAAAGGAGCTCCATTTCTATTCAATAAAAACGCCTCATGCATTGGTAAATCAAACTCAAATTCTTCTTTTAATTTCTCAAACCACTCTACATCATTTCTCATAAAATCATCAGGAGTAACTATTATCCATGTACTCAAGTCTTGAAATTTTCTCAATGCATCTTTTAATGATTTTTTTATTAAACTCTTATGATTTGTTGATAATGGACTAGGATAAAATTTATATTGAAAACCTGTTACATAAACTTTACTTTTCACGAAACTATCAACTCCTTTATAATCTCCGTTAGCATCAGAAAAAGGATTAAACTTTTCATTAAGTTCATTAAACTCTGATATCAAAATCAAATTCATTAACCTTGAAAATTCATTTCCTCCTTCACTTCCTTTTTTTATTCTTTCGATTAACGTTGATACGTTTGGTATTCCCATAATTCTACTATTTAAAAACCATATTTCTACTCCACAATCCCTTCTCCTTCGAGATATAAATCTTCAAGTTGTTGTTTAATTTCATCTGAAGGTTCTTGCCACATACCACGCTGAATTGCTTCTAATAAACGTTCACTCATGTCTTTTAAAGCCCACGGATTATTGTCTTTTATGAAAGCTTTATTTTTTTCATCTAATAAATAACGCTCAGTTATACCTTCGTACATAAAATCATCAATCAAGTTTGTAGTAGCATCATAAGCGAATAAATAATCTAACGTTGCTGCCATTACGAAAGCTCCTTTATATCCATGACGCTGTACACCTGCAATCCATTTTGGATTTATCACTCTTGATCGATATATTTTTAACAGTTCTTCTTTTAATGTTTTTACTTTTGGGGTTTCTGGTCGAGAATGATCTCCAAAATATACTTCAGCTTCACTTCCTTTTACTGTAGCTACTGCGTTTGCTAATCCGCCTTGGAATTGGTAATAATCATCACTATCTAAAATATCGTGTTCTCTATTATCTTGATTATGCATTACTATTTGCATCGCTTGTAATCTGTTTGTAAACGATTCGTGTGCAGAAACACCTTTTTTAGAACTTCCGTAAGCATAACCACTCCAATTGATATATACTTTGGCTAAATCTTCTTGTGTTTCCCAATTTTTCTCATCAATCACAGCTTGTAAACCTGCGCCATATGCACCTGGTTTAGATCCGAAAACTCGATATAGAGCACGTTGTTTAGCTTCTTCTTCAACTAAACCTTTTGCTTTCCAATCGTTAGTTTCTTCTAAAAATCGTTTACGAATTGGATTTTCCTCTAAAGATTCATCTAACTCTGCAACTCTAGCTACAGCAGTATTGAATAAATTAATTACATCTGGAAAAGCATCTCTAAAAAAACCAGAAATACGTAACGTAACATCTACTCTAGGTCGTTGTAATTTCAGTAACGGAATTACTTCAAAATCGCTTACTCTTCTATTGGCATTTTTCCAAATTGGTTTTACTCCCATTAAGGCGAAAGCTTGAGCAATATCATCTCCTCCTGTTCGCATTGTTGATGTTCCCCAAACAGAAATCCCAATAGTTTCTGGATAATCTCCATGTTCTTGGATGTAACGATCGATAATTAGTTTTGCACTCTTTTCCCCTAAACGAAAAGCAGTTTCTGTAGGAATTGTTCGAACATCAACCGAATAAAAATTACGACCTGTTGGTAATAAATCTACACGACCTCTTGTTGGAGCTCCAGACGGACCAGAAGGAACGTATGCT
>ERZ1740052.80-NODE-80-length-31858-cov-13.553533_pt1 | contig 31858 bp, 23 predicted proteins | sample MGYA00581750_ERZ1740052 | MGnify/ENA primary metagenome ERZ1740052 (study PRJEB43018, sample SAMN04849743) | marine metagenome | isolation source: floating plastic debris | place: Pacific Ocean | collected 2008-08-30 | study: EMG produced TPA metagenomics assembly...
GAACTTACATTAGTTACTGTTGGCTGAACACCATCTACTAGAACACCAGTAGTAGTTCCAACATTATTCAACGTTAAATCAGCATTATCACCAGATCCATTCTGTAAAGTTCCCCCGTTAGCTGAAAGAGTACCAACAGTTATTCCATCTGTATCTATATCTCCAGATTGAACCGTATATCTAAAGGCTAAGTTAGAAGTGCCTGAGCCACCTACAAAAGTTGCTTGACGAGTAGTAGAACCAATTGTAATAGCTAATTGTGGAGTTCCGCCTGTTGTATTAACAATTACGTTTTCGTCGAAATTAATTGTGAAATCTAAGTTTTGACTTAGTGTGTATGTCCCATTAAAAGGGATTGTTACACTTGTTGTATTGGGAATAGTGCTAACACTAATAACTCTTGTATCATTAGCTGAACCGGCATTAGTATCGTTTGCTATTACAGTAATCGTTCTGTTTGAAGTTCCTGGCGAAGTAGAAGTATTCCTATATCGTAATGATTGTAAAACTTCTTGCACATTTGTATTTGTTGCATCATTATCAAAAGTAATGGTTAGAGCAGTACCGCCTGTTGCAGTTCCTCCACTAACACTTAAGTCTCCAATATCAGTTCCATTTGCTAAAATATTAGTTCCACTAATAGTTATAGCGGTACCATCACCATCTGAGTCTGAGATACTAATTTCATCAGCGGCTTCTGCATTGCCAGTAATTTGCGCTACTAATGTACCTCCGTTCCAGTCAGCATCTCCATCAGCATCATTAACAGTACCAGATGCATCTATTTGGATTGCGCTAGAAGATTCTGTGTAGTTTAAATTACTATTATTTAAAGAAATTGTAGGATCAGAATTAGTGCTAGCAAGTGTAAGTTTGTCAAAAATCATTTGCTCAGCATTAGCCGCTAAAAAATCTGAGGTAACTGTAATTTGCGTAACTCCAGAAAAGTTTAATGTTACTTGGGTAGGAGTGTTAAAAGTTCCTGATTCCATTACGGTAGTATTAGATCCTCCTGTTGGAGTAAAAGTCCAGGTTCTAGATTGAGATTGTGTACTATTAACAGTTATGGTACTAACATTAACCGCTTGATCAAAACTAATAATCATTTCTTCAGAAAGATTAGAAGCCGATGAATGTGCTGCTATCCCATTAGTTCCAAAACCACCCCCACCAGCAACGAAGAGCGTATTCGCTGATCCATTATTTAAAGTGCTAACAGTTATTGTTATCCCATCCACTGTTTCACTAACATTCGTAGGTGTATTGTCAGTAGTAGTTCCTGCGGATAAATCAAAAACTGTTTGTGACATAATCTCCAAAGAGGAAACAAGTATAAAAATTATACTAATTAGTAAAGTAATTTTTTTCATTATACGATATTTTAATTAAGATATATAAAGATATACAAATATTATTACAAGGCTATGATTATAAATAAATAACTCCCGCATTATTAAATAAATACGAGAGCTAGTGTAGTGTTTGTTTTTAACTTCTAGAAGGGAAAACTCCTTGTAAGCATATGATATAACGAACAGTTAAAAAAGGCTGTCTTTTATCTACTTGTTGGCTTCCTCCAGTATTACCTATTGTAACATTTCCACCTACCGATTGTCCATTTACAGTATTAGATGGAGGACCGTAAGCTTTAACTCTTTGAGCACCGAGTGATCCTGGGAAGTTTACAACCGCTGGTACATCTCCTGGCTGTGGTATTTCATTTACAGCATTATCAGTACTAAGTAATAAATTAGTATTACCGCCACTCACTGTTGCTATATGATTATGACTCGGTAATTGAGCTTGAGTCAGTGTAGTAAATTCAGACCCACCTCTTGATGCTTGAGGATAATTCTGTAAACCTGGTCCACGTCCTGCACTTATGGCAGCTCTACCACGAAAATCTGGAAGAGCAAAAGTAGTTCTACAGTCTCCTCCGTATTGACATCCTAGTATAGAAAATAAAGCTGTATTTGAACTAATAGCTAATAATTGTCCATCACAAAATGCCCATCCTCTTGGCGCAAATGTTCCTCCAAACATTTTAATCTCCCCAATAAAACCTTCTTGTTGAGCATTCATATTTGATGATGATAATACTAATCCTAAAAATAATAATCCAATAATTCTCTTAATAGATTTCATAATTGTTTTGTTTAAGTTAATGATTTCTTATATATAATTCCACAACAAAACTACACTTGAATAAGAGAGGTGTTAATTAAAAGGTAATAGACGTATTACTTTAAGTAGTAAGTGTTTGTTTTTACGTAATAGGCGTATTATTTAGAGTGTGAATACCTCCAATATGGTAACAAACGTTATTATTTTAATAACGAGCGTATCGTTTTTAGTAATAAGTGTTAAAATATAATTATAGGTGTTCTCAGATTAGATATGGAGATTGTTTTTTTGGTAAGTAAATAATAACTAGAAGCTTACGTTTTTTTAGTTTTTCCTCCAGAAAAAAGGAGTAAGTAAAATAAGTACCGTGAAGAGTTCTAGCCTTCCAATTAACATCAAAAAAGAACAAAATAATTTAGCACCGCTGCTAAGATGAGCAAAGTTATCTACTGGGCTAACTGAACCTATTGCAGGACCAATATTACCTAGAGAAGAGGCACAGGCACCAAATGCAGACTGTAAGTCCAATCCAAGTAAAGCCAATACTACCGAACCAATAATAAATATTAGCATGTATAAAATAAAAAAGGATAGAATATTAAAAACTATAGACTGATTCACTGCTTTACCATCATAACGTACAGGAATAATGGCATTTGGATGTAATGACTTTTTAAATTCCAAAAAACTATTTTTCAACATTACAATATGTCGTACAACTTTTACACCACCAGAAGTAGATCCGGCTGAACCTCCAACAAAAAATAATGCAAAAAATATAGCTGTTATAAAATAACTCCACATCGTAAAGTCAGCAGTAACAAAACCGGTTGTAGTAACTACAGAAATAACGGAAAATAAAGCATGCCTAATAGCATATTCGTACTCTCCGAGAACCATAGGATGATTTATAGATGTTTTTAGTGAAGGATCCTTAAAAAAGATAATCATTAAGCTTATTAAAGAAGTAATTGCGATGATTCCATAGAAATAATACCTGAATTCTTCGCTTTTTATTACTTTTCTTATTTTGCCTTTGAGTGCAAAATATGTTAAAACGAAGTTTGTCCCTGCAATAAACATGAATATTATAATAATGTATTGCACCAATGGCATACCATTCCAATAAGCAACACTAGCATTTTTAGTAGAAAACCCTCCAGTACTAACTGTAGCCATAGCATGGTTAATAGCATCGTACCATGTCATACCAGCTAATTTTAATAAAAGAAACTGAACAACAGTTAAACTAACGTAAATTAACCATAATCGTTTAGCAGTATCGGTAATTCTAGGATGGAGTTTATCAGCAGAAGGCCCAGGAGCTTCTGCCATGAATAACTGCATTCCACCAATACCTAACAAAGGCAATATAGCTATGGTAAGTACTATAATACCCATACCACCAATCCAGTGTGTAGCACTTCTCCAAAAAAGAATTCCTTTAGGCATGCTTTCTATATCAGTAAGGATAGATGATCCTGTTGTTGAATAACCCGAGATAGTTTCAAAAATAGCGTTGGTTATCGACGGAATAGATCCTGTCATTACATAAGGTAACATTCCTGTTAAAGTAAGTGTTATCCAACCCAGTGTAACAATTAAGTATCCTTCTTTCTTTTGAAGGTTTTTATTTTCAGGTTTATTGAAAAAGAACAAAATTAACCCTAAAGAAATCGTGATAATTCCGGCTCCAAGTATTCCTCTTACTACCGCATGTTCATTAAAATATAAACTAAAGGGGATAGCAACCCACATGAAAAAGCCGTTCAAAACAGCAGTAATTCCTAAAAAGCGAAAGATTAATTTGAGGTTTAAATTGTCCATTAGTTAAATAATTCTTCTACGATAGAAATAGCTTCTGGTAAGCAAAAAACGATTACATGATCACCGGCTTCTATTTGCATATTACCAAAAGACATTAAGGCTTTACCTTCTCTTATAATTCCACCAAAAACAGCTTCTCTGGGAAAACGAAGATCTTTAATTAACTTTTCAGTGACTTTAGCACCTTTCTGAACTTCAAACTCAAAGACTTCAGCATCTATATTGTGAAGGTTTGCTAAAGCTAAGATCTCTCCTTTTCGGATATGACGAAATATATTACTCGCAGCAATTAATTTTTTATTGATAAGTGTATTAATGCCTATAGTTTGAGAAATGCTTATATAATCCATATTCTCTACTAAAGCTACTGTTTTTTTTACTCCTTTAGATTTAGCTACTAAACAAGACATGATATTTGTTTCAGAGTTTTCAGTAACTGCTATAAAAGCATCCATATCTCTAATATTTTCCTCCTCTAATAACTCTAGTTCTCTACCATCTCCTTGTATTACTAACGTATTTCTTAAATCTTCGGCAAGTGTAAGCGCTTTCTCTTTATTTTTTTCTATCAATTTAACTTTAAAGTCCTCTCGGCATAAGTTCCTAGCGGTTTTCTGACCAATACTACTTCCGCCTAAAATCATTACATTTTTAATGTCGATATGCTCTTTACCGCAAATAGGATATAATTTTTCAACACTATAATTTGGGACAGAAAAGTATACTTGATCATTAATTTTATACACACTATCTCCCCTAGGGATGATAGTTTGTGCAGTACCTTCACGTTTTATAGCTATAGTAATAAAATCTACCATACTAAATTTTTCCTTAGCTTCTTTAACTGTTAGATCCACTATAGGAGATTTATAACCTAAAGTTGTTCCCATTACATTAAATAAACCATTTTCAAAGGCTACAGTATCGTTGAAAGAAGACTGGTTGAGTAATAATTTTATTTCTTCAGCAGCTAATTCTTCTGGAGAAATCATAAAATCAACTCCAAAATCCTTAAAATCGATGATATCACTATTTAAAAACTCAGGATTTTTTATTCTAGCAATAGTTTTTTTAACGCCCAAAGCTTTACCAACTACAGATATTGTAAAGTTGGTATTTTGACTTTCGGTTACAGCTAGAAGTAAATCTGTTGAACTCGCACCGATTTCTTGCAATACTTTAATAGAAGTAGCATCACCTTTTTTTGTGATAACATCTAAATGGTTATTGATGTAATTTAGTTTTTCACCGTCCAAATCAACAATGTAAGTGTCTTGAGATTCGTAAGAAAGTAGTTTAGCCAAATGGAAACCAACATCTCCAGCACCGGCTATTATAATTTTCATAATAAAAATTGAAAAGATAGAGTGCAAAGATATATTATTAAGATGAAATAACTTTAACATTTTTATTTAAGCATTATTTTTTTGAAGTTCATTAGGCTTTTAAACTATATTTGTTGTGCTTTAAAAATTGAAAATGAAAAGATTGAGTATAAAAACTTGGGCTATCGATGATAGACCCCGTGAAAAACTTTTGCAAAAAGGAAAAACAGTATTGTCGGATGCTGAATTGATAGCCATATTAATAGGATCAGGAAATAGAAGCGAAAGTGCTGTAGAATTATCCAAACGAATATTACAATCTGTAAGCAACAATTTAAATCAACTTTCAAAATTATCTTTCGAACAATTACAAGAGTTTAAAGGAATAGGCGAAGCAAAAGCAACATCTATAATAACGGCTTTAGAGCTAGGGAAGAGAAGGCATTATGAAAAAGGTCAAGAGTTTAAAAAAATAACTTCATCTACAAACGTTTATAAATTGATGCAACCTGTTATCGGAGATTTGCAACATGAGGAGTTTTGGGTTCTTTATTTAAATAACGCAAATGTAGTATTGTTAAAGCATCAAATAAGTAAAGGTGGACTGAATGCTACCTTGGTTGATGTGAGGCTGTTGTTCAAAAAAGCTATAGAATTAAGAGCTGTAGGTATAATATTATGCCACAATCATCCGTCAGGAAAGCTAAAACCGAGTTCATCAGATTTAAGTCTTACAGATAAAATAAAAAAAGCTGGAGCTATTTTGGATGTAAAAGTTTTGGATCATTTAATTATTACTGAAAAAGCTTATTTTAGCTTTGCAGATGAAGGAATTCTGTAAAAAAATAAAGCATTGATATTAATTTACACACACAAAATTACGCCACGAGTTAGATATGCTTTTAAGCATATTTTTACTAGAATATTACTTATTGATATTGATTTTACATCTAAAATTGAAGATTTCGTAGCATTTAGCGGACCTAAATTATCATATACTAAAATAGCTTTAGGGAAAGAGTTTTTTATAAAGTGTAATGATTTACTTTTTCAACAAGGAATAGGAGATTTTGAGATAAAGATGTCTAAATGGGGAACTACTCCATGCTTTTTTTATCAAGGACAAAAATCAACAATTCCTTTTGATATTTTTTCTGCAAGTTTTTATTTAATTTCTCGATACGAGGAATATTTACCTCATGTAAAAGATAAGTACGGACGTTTTCCTGCAAAGCAAAGTTTAGCTTTTCTTCACAACTTTTTAGAAGATCCAGTAATTGATATCTGGGCCTATAAACTTTTACGGATTTTAAAAGAACGCTTCCCTGATTATGAGTTTAAGAGTAGGACATATAATTATATATCTACTATAGACATTGACAATGCGTATGCTTACAAGCACAAGAGTTTAATAAGGGCTGTTGGTGGTTTTGTAAAAGATATTTATAAATTAAATATTTTAAATCTATGGGATCGATTAGCGGTAAGGTTTAATATTAAAAAAGATCCATTTGACACATTTGATAAGATCATTAAGTTAAAGAATAAGTACGAAGCAAGAACAATTTTTTTCTTTCTAATTGGAGATTATACAACTTTCGATACCAATGTGTCAGCATCCAAAACAAAGTTTAGATTATTGATTAAGAGTATGGTTGATTACGCTCGTGTTGGATTGCATCCTTCATTTTATACGATGACGGATGCCCAAAAACTAAAATACGAAAAGCTACGTTTAGAGGCAATTACTAATATGCCAATTTTTAGATCACGACAGCATTACTTACGTTTTGAAATGCCAATAACGTATCAAAACCTTATAGACTTAGATATTAATGAAGATTATTCGATGGGATATGCGAGTCATGTAGGGTTTAGAGCAAGTACCTGTACACCATTTTATTTCTATGATTTAGATTTTGAAATTCAAACTCCGCTTAAAGTTTTTCCATTCGCTCTTATGGACACGACTTTAAACGATTATATGAAGTTAACACCAAAACAATCGTTGGGCAAAATAAGAGATTTAAGAAACAAAGTATTGCAGGTAAATGGCACATTTATAACCTTATTCCATAATGAAAGTCTAAGTGGTTATTTAAGGTGGAGAGGATGGGCTAAAGTATACGAATTAATGCTCAAGATGGGAACAGTAAAAGGAAGATGGTAGAGTTAATTAATAGAAAAAAGTTAGATATTAAGAAGTATGATGCTTGTGTACAAACATCGATACAATCAAATATTTTTGGATTTTCATGGTACCTAGATATAGTTTCTGATAAATGGAGTGCACTCGTACTTAATGATTATGAGGCGGTTATGCCAATTCCTTGGCGAAAAAAATATTTTATGAAATATGTTTATCATCCTTTTTGGGTGATTCAACTAGGTATATATTCAACGGTTGTAGAAGATGAGAATGAATTTCTAATAGCATTGTTTAGTGAGTTTAAGTATGTCAGTTTACGAACGAATAAACAAAATTCGTTCAGTATGTTTCATAGTTATCAAATGCAAAAGAAGGTTCAAACTTTATCGTTTAATGAAAATTACCAAACAATTTCATTAAATTACAATAGAAATAGAAAAAGAGAACTAAAAAAAGCAACGCAGCAAGATCTTACAGAGTGTTGGAATGATTCACCAAAAAAATTAATTGATTTATTTAAAAGCGGAGTAGGCAAGAGGGTTCAAAAGTTAAATGAAAAAGATTACATGCGTTTGTATAAACTTATGAGTACTTGTGTTCGTAAGAATTTGGGAGAACTTTTAACGGTTTATGACAAGCAAAATAATCTTATTTCTGCTGCCTTTTTTCTAAAACATAATAATCGAGTTACCGAGTTGGTATGTGCTTCAGATTTAAAAAACAGAAATAATGGTGCGAATACCTTCATGAATGATAGGGCAATATTCAAATATGAACGGAATTTTGAAGTTTTTGATTTCGGAGGTTCATCAATGAAAAATATAGCAAAGTATTATTATAGTTTTGGAGGTAAAGACGAATATTATACCCAATTACATTATAATAACTTACCTAGGTTATTACGTTTTTTTAAGCGTTAGTAAGTATTTCTTATAACCGATTACAAAAGAAATAGCAGAAGCTATACCTGTAAACCACATTACAATTGCTGACGTAATACAAGCGCCTTTTAAGCCAAGAATAGGAATTAATTGGTAATTACTACTATAATTTAGCAACACAGCAATTATAGTTATCATCAAGTTAATGTTTACCAGACCAATAGATGATAATAAGTTCCCAAAAAGACCTCGAAATATTAATATTCCACAAACCCCCATGTTGAGTATCAGAAAACTATCTGTATATTCAGTAAACATAGGGTCTAAAAAAGTTAAAATCTGAAAGCTAAATAAATAAGTAAATAAAATAAAAACAAGGCTTATAAGTGTAAATAAAAGCAGGTAACTTTTAATGTAACTTTTTATATAACTAGTTGTATTTATTTTTTCTGTGAAAGAAACGAAATCGGTTGTAATAAAAACTCTAGGTAAGAACAACATACTAAAAGGGATTAGAGAAATATACCTATAGCTTGTGATTAATTCAGGAACTTTGAGGAGCTGGCCAATAAGAAGAATATCTATAGCGAATAAGAAGATTGTAGCTACATTTGAAAGACTTCCAATAATACCAAACTTCCAAAACGCTAAAGTTATAACTTTAGGTTTCGATTGTTTTTTAAAACCAGAAATAATCTCCCTAAAGAAAATAGCTACAGTACAAATAGGAGCTAAAACTACAGCAGTAATGTATCCTTTTTCTGCAAAAAAGTAGCTTAGTAATACTGTAAAGCAAAACAACAATAACGTATAGACAATTTCTGTAATTGCCAGCTTTTTATTCTTATGATGTAAGCGTAATTTAATTTTAATTACTTCTACTAAAAACATTGGCAAGAGAACAAAAGAGAAAGCACTTAAATAAATACCAGAACCAATAATATCAAAAGGAGCATATATACCAGTAAAAAATATAATTACAGTTATTAGCACAGAAACGAGAATCCCGTATTTTAAAATATAATAGAGTAACTGTTCTCTGTCTTTAGTATTGGTTGTTAGCGCTCCATAACGAATGTAACTCAAATGAAGACCAGCTCCAATTAAAGGAATTAAAAAAGTGATAATATTCCAAGCATACAGAACACTTCCGAGTGCTTTATTAGGAATTAATTGCAATGCAACCCAAGAAGTTAGAAAGGAAAATAACCGAGCAAAAATTGTAGCAGAAAAAATATATCCACCAGATCTATTTAAAAAGCTTTGTAAATATGTAATTATCATCTTCATGTCAAAGCTGCACGGTATAAATTAGAAAACATTTTAGCAATTTTATTAACGCTAAAATTAGCAACAGCATATTGGTGCATATCGTTACCATTAAAACTATACTGTTTTTCAATAGCGATAAGCTTTTCCAAAAAATCATTTTGATTTCCTTTTTGTATTAAATAGCCAAAATTCTCAGGAAAAAACTCACGTATTCCGCCTACATCAGTACTTATTACTGGGGTACCACAAGCAAAACTTTCTAAAATAACACAAGGTAAATTTTCATAATTACTAAACAGCACGAATACATGCGCATTCTGCATTTCTTTTATAACATCCTTATGTGGGATATGTGGAATAAATGTTACGCTATCACTTAAATTTAAGGTGTCGGTTAATGTTTTGTATTGTATTGATTTTTCACCGACTAGAATAAGTTCAGCATGAGGAAGATGTTTTAAAAATAGGTTAAAAGTTGAAATAATTCCTGATACATTTTTATGCTTGTCAAGCATATTTGAAATATGCAGTACTTTGAAAGCATTCATTTTCTTTTCAGTAGTAGTGAAATTGTCAGTATTCACAACATTAGGAACAATAGTATATTCACCGTGTAACTTCAGAGCAAGCATTGAGTTTTTTAGATCATTTGAAACTGGGCATATGAACGATGCTGATTTAGCGATTAATTTAGAAAGTTTTACTTCTGTAAAAGCAATGTCGTACTTATCTGGTGAGTGGTAGCCAGTCCAATGTTCTGTAACTATGAAAGGTTTTTTATAAAAGAACTTTAAGAATAGAGCCAATACACCAAAAGGATATAGTTTGTTTACGTGCACAAGATCAAAGAAATCGATTTTATTCAATAATAATTTGAAAGCTTTGTAAAATAATGATGCTTTTTTAAAATTATTTTTAGCGGGTTTTATGTAAGCTATGTGGGTTTGAACATTATTTACGACTTCGAATGAAGTTTCTATAGATGTCTTTAAATTGGGGTCGGTAATTATATGTAAAACAGAAACAGTGTGCTTTGTGTTAACGGCTTCAGCATGTCTTTGAATAAAATCTCCATTATTAGGTAAAACCCTTGAAGGGTACCAACCACATAAAAAAAGGACATGTAATTTGTTCGTCAAAAGAATGAATAAGATTATTTAAAAAGTAATACTAAAATAAATCAGATATCCTAAATATATTTCTACATTTGAAAGATGACCAATATTACGCATATTTTCTTTGATTTAGATCATACTTTATGGGATTTCGACAGAAATTCAGGCTTATCGTTCAAACAAATCTTTCAAGAGCAAGACATACCATTAAATTTAGAAGATTTCTTAAAAGTATATGAACCAATAAACTTAAAGTATTGGAAAATGTATAGAGAAGAAAAAATCAACAAAGAAAAACTTCGATACAGTAGATTGAAAGAGACGTTCGATATTTTAGAGTATGAAATTAGCGATTCACTTATAAATACGATTGCTAAAGATTATATTGATTACTTACCGAACAATAATCATCTTATAGAAGGAACGCTTGAACTTTTAGAATATTTGAAAGAGCAATACCAATTGCATATTATTACAAATGGTTTTGAAGAAGTACAAGATATAAAACTCAGAAAATCAAATATTAAACCTTATTTTGATGTCATTGTAACATCAGAAAGTGTAGGAGTGAAGAAACCTAACATAAAAGTGTTTAACTTTGCATTGGAAGAAGCGGGGGTTAATCCAGAAAATGCAGTTATGATAGGTGACAGTTATGAGGCTGATATTATGGGAGCTTTAAACGCTGGAATGCATGCTATTTTTTACAGTAATACAAGTGAAAAACTGAATAATGAAGTAACAAGTGTTAATTCATTATTGGAAATAAAACAATATTTGTAGTATTAATTCGTTGGAAAGTAACACTTATTTTATGAAATCAATTTTTAAATATGTACTCACATTTGTAGTTATGTTATGCATTTCTTCATGTGTAGATGATTTAGATTTTAATCAGGCCAAGGATTTAGAAATTACCCCAGCAGTAAATATATCACTTATCAAATCTAAAGTTAATCAGAATAACTTGGTTGTTGGTGGATCCGAAGTTGGATCAATATCTGAGGTTTCTACATTTACAATTTTAGATAATGATGTTGCTAGGGATAATTTAGAAAGAGCAGTATTGAGGTTTGAAATAATAAATAATTTTGCACGTGATTTTAGAGTTACATTTACTTTATTAGATGAGAATGATGCTAGAACTTATACAGATATTATTCTAAATGTTACTGCAAATCAAACAGATTTCGCCTTAGAGGAAGAAATTATACTCGCTGATAATCCAAATTTTATAAATTCAAGGAAAATAAATGTGGAGCTAACACTGTTACCGAGTTCAGATGGATCTACATTGGATGCAAATACACCAAATTCGCTGACCTTCAAATCAGCTGGAACTTTTTATTTTAGAGTTAACTAACATGAAGAAGATTTTTGCGACACTATCGTTATTACTAATATTCTCGTTATCAGTAACTGCACAAAACAAGCAAATACTATACGGTTTTTCTAATATACCCCAAACTCTGTTATTAAATCCAGGTCAGGATGTTGGTTACAAATACCATGTAGGAATGCCATTATTGTCAGGAATATCTGCTGATATTAATATGTCGGGTTTTACAGTAGCTGATTTGTTTACTTCTGATAATATAGATTTTAATACTAAATTAAACAACGTTATTAGTAACCTAGGATCTAATGATTATGCTTATTTGAACACTCAAATAGAGGTTATTAATGCAGGAGTTAAATTAAATAAAAGAGATTATTTAAGTTTTGGTTTTTATACAGAGGCAGATGCTTTTTTAACAATTCCTAAAGGGATACTAGAATTAGCAAAAGAAGGAAACGCTAGTTTTTTGAATAGAAGTTTTTTGCTATCTAAAATAAGTTCTAAAATGGATGTTCTTGGAGTTTTACATGCAGGAATATCTAGAAAAATTAATAACAAACTTACTGTAGGAACCAGATTGAAAATATACTCAAGTGCTTTAAATATCTATTCAGGAGGAAATCAGGGAAGCTTTACAACACGGCTTGGACGAGATAATATTTACGTGCATACACTGAACAATGTTGATGCTTCTGTATATAGTTCAGGAATATACAATGAAGACGATGAAATTGCGATCGAAGGAGCAGGAGATGTTATTGGAAGCACATTTTTAGGAGGAAATTTAGGTTTAGGTGTTGATTTCGGTTTTACATATAACATCAATAACCAAACAAAAATAATGGCAAGTTTATTAGATTTAGGATTTATAAGTTATTCTGATAATATAAGAAATGCTACATTAAATGGAAATTATGTTTTTTCAGGGATTGAATTTCAATACGACAACACAAATCCAGACTATTGGCAAAATCTAACAGACGATTTTAACGATAAAATACAACGAGAGGAAAATAAAGAATCGTATACTGTTGCAAGACCAGTAAAGTTAAATGCAGCAATTAAACATAGTTTTGGGAAATCAAGAAGTGAAGAAAATTGTTCAGATATTTCATATAACAATTACTATGATAATGCAGTAGGAGCACAGCTTTATAGTGTATTAACACCAATAGGACCAAGATTTGCTTTTACAGGATTCTATGAAAGAGCACTTTTAGAAAGATTACAAGCTAAAGTAACATATACCGTCGATGATTTTTCATACACTAACGTAGGAATAGGGATTTCTGCTAATATTTGGAAACTAAATTTTTATGGTGTAGTTGATAATGTTTTTAAACTTTCTAATGTTGCAGATGCTAACCGAGCTTCTTTTCAATTAGGAGTGAATTTAATTGTTAAATAAAAAATGAAGAAAATACTAATACTTTTAATTATTGCAGCATCTTCAATGTCTGCTCAGGTCAAGTTGAATGAGTTCAAATATGTAATTGTTCCTGAAAAATTAGATGCATTTAACAAACCAGACAAATATCAAACAAGCTCTCTAATAAAGTTTTTATTCAAGAAGAATGGATATGAAGTTTTTCTAAGTGGTGATGAATTACCAGAAGAGTTAGCGAATAATCGATGCTTGGCTTCTTATGTCGGATTGACAGATAAATCAAATATGTTTTCTACAAAGTTAAACTTAGAGTTAAAAGATTGTGCAAATACTCAATTATATACTTTTCAACAAGGAAAAAGTAAACTTAAAGATTATAAGAAATCATATCATGAGGCCATACGTAATTCTTTCAAAAGTTTGAAAAACTTCAAACATAATTACAAGGCTAAGACAATTGTTAAAAAATCTGCCATTACTGAGGCTACTCCAGAGAAAACAGTTCCAATGGCTAAAGAAGAACAGAAGGTTGCCTCTATTAGTAATAATACACTTAAAAACACAAATGCGACTACGCTCTATGCTCAACCAAACTCTAACGGATATCAGTTAGTGAACACGAAGCCAGAAATTGTTTTCCAAGTATTAAAAACACAATATCCAAGCTTATATATTATTAAGGATAAAAATGGAATGCTTATCAAAAAAGAGAACGGATTTTGGGAAGCGCAGTACTATAATAACGAGAAACTAATTATAAAAAGTTACCAACTTAAGTTTTAGTATAAAATTTAAGTTGATGAAAATCATCAATAATTCCTATTCCTATTCTTCATGTAATAAAGAATAGGAATTTTTATTTTAAAAATATCTTTAATAATTGTATTTACTTTTCCAACGTTGTTTAAGGAAATCTCTAAAACTATTTTCTCTACTATTATTACTAGGTTCATATAGTTTAGTATTAGTTATTTCATCGGGTAAAAATTCTTGAGCAACGAAATTATTATTGTAATTATGTGAATACTTGTAGTCTTTTCCATACTCTAAGTCTTTCATCAACTTAGTAGGAGCATTTCTCAAGTGTAGAGGAACAGACAAGTCTCCTGTATTTTTAACTAATTGTTGCGCATTGTTTATAGCCATATATGAAGCATTACTTTTTGCAGAATTTGCTAAATAGATTGCACATTGACTCAATATTATCCTCGATTCGGGATAACCGATAATAGATACTGATTGAAACGTATTATTAGCCAATATTAAAGCCGTAGGATTTGCATTACCAATATCTTCTGAAGCTAATATTAACATTCGTCTTGCAATAAACTTTACATCTTCACCTCCTTCAATCATCCTTGCTAACCAATATACAGCTGCATTAGGATCACTACCTCTTATCGATTTTATAAAAGCAGAAACAATATCGTAGTGTTGTTCACCAGTTTTGTCATACTTAACAGTGTTTTTCTGTACTTGCTTTAAAACCAATTCATTTGTGATATTAATTTGATCGTTAGACCCAATCAACAATTCAAAAATATTGAGAAGTTTTCGAGCATCACCACCTGATACTTGTAATAAAGCATCTGTTTCTGTTAATATGATTTCTTTTTCCGATAATATTTCATCTTCTTTCATGGCTCTATGTAGTAGAGCAATAAGATTATCTTTATCAAATGTATTTAAGATATAGACTTGACAGCGGGAGAGTAGGGCAGGTATAACCTCAAAACTAGGATTTTCAGTTGTTGCGCCTATTAAAGTAACCCAGCCTTTTTCCACCGCTCCTAATAAAGAATCTTGTTGTGATTTACTAAAACGGTGAATTTCGTCGATAAATAAAATAGGATTTTTTTGAGTAAACAAGCCGTTGCTATTTTTTGCTTTTTCAATTACCTCACGAATGTCTTTAACCCCCGAACTAATTGCGCTTAATACGTAAAAAGGTCTTTTAGATTCGTTGGCAATAATATTAGCTAAAGTAGTTTTTCCTATACCAGGAGGTCCCCATAGTATTAAAGATGGAATTATGCCTTGTTTAATATGCTGTGTTAATATTCCTTTTTCACCAACAAGATGTTGCTGACTAATATAGTCGTCTAACGTTTTCGGACGTATTCTTTCTGCCAAAGGTGCATTCATATTGTAAAAGTAGCAAAGATTTATGACAGATTTGCGAGTATTTATAAATGGAGACGTTTTTGTTATGAAGTTGTATATGAATGAGAATAATTTAGGGTTTTCAAATAAGGTGATTACAATTCCTTTACTTTTTGTTTTTGTAATCTGGTTCATTTATTGGATTGAAATAAAGTTCGGACTTAACTTTAATAAATTAGGGGTGTTTCCAAGAACTTTAAAAGGTATTAGAGGTATTTTAACAACACATTTTATTCATGGTGACGCAAAACATGTTTTTAATAATTCAGTTCCGTTATTCGTCTTATTAATGAGTCTGCTTTATTTTTACAGAGAAGTTTCTTTAAAAGTAATAGTATATGGAGGGTTAATTACAGGATTTGTAACGTGGTGCATCGGTAGACCATCCTACCATATAGGTGCAAGTGGTATAGTTTATTTATTATTTAGTTTTATTTTCTTCAGCGGTATTATTAGAAAACATTATCGACTCGTAGCAATGTCATTAGTAACCATATTTTTATACGGTAGTATGATTTGGTACATTTTTCCTGTAGAAAAAGGAATATCTTGGGAAGGACATCTAGGAGGTTTTTTAATAGGTGTGATCTTCGCAGTTAAATATAGAAAAAAAGGTATGATTAAAGAGAAATTCGTTTTTTCAAAAAATGAATTTGATGACATGTTTGACGAAGACGGAAATTATTCGCCACCACAAATAGAAGAAAATTCTAATTTAGATGAAGTAATAAATGAAAGTAAACCCTCTGAAGGGTTTACGTACAAGTATATTTATATAGATTCTAGTTCTGATTCTGAAGAGTAAAAATTAAATCGAACGTTGTCTTAAAGTTTCATACAAGAATGCTCCACAAGCAACAGAAACATTTAGCGAGGCAATTTCTCCTAGCAAGGGTAACTTGGCTTTATGATCTACCATTTTAAGAACAGAATTACTAACACCTTTGTGCTCAGAACCCATAACGATAGCAAGAGGAGTAGTTAAATCTACATTATATAAAGACTCTTCAGTCTTTTCTGTTGCAGCAACTAATTTTATACTTGAAGCTTGCAGTTGGAATAAAGCATCTTTAACATGGTCAACTTTACAAATAGGAACTTTAAATGCAGCACCAGCCGAAGTTTTTATTGTTTCTGCATTTACTGGAGCACTACCACTTTTCTGAATAATAATAGCATCAGCGCCAACGCATTCAGCAGTTCTTATAATTGCACCAAAATTTCTTACGTCTGAAATTTGATCAAGTACTAAAAACAAAGGAACTTTATCAGTCGATAATGTATTTTCAATAACCACTTCTAAATCTTGAAAATCGATAGGAGAGATTTTAGCAACGGCACCTTGATGATTACTATGTTTTGATAGTCTATTTAATTTTTCTATCGGAACTACACTTGATGAGATTTTTTGTTTTTTCAATATTTTCTCTAATTGAAAAAATAATTCTCCTCTTAAGCCTTTTTGTAAGTAAACTTTTTCAATTGAAGTTTCACTTTCTATAGCTTCAATAATTGCTCTAATACCAAAAATAGTAGTTGTCTGTTCCATGCTGCAAATGTAATTTAATTTATTGTATAAAAAAACCACCTCTGTAGAAGAGGTGGTTTTAAAAATATAAGATATTAAATACTAGTTAAGAACAGTATTTAAATTTCCTTTTGGTTTAGAACCAAAGTTTAATAAATCTTGTAAAGTAATATCTGTAGGGTTAGAGTTTATCATTTCTGCAGGAACTTCTCCTTCGAAAATAGTAAACGTCTTACTTGCAGATCTACCTAATGGTCCAGAACCTGGAACATATGTATAGTCATACTGGATATCTCCAAAATAGTTTGCTGCATCAGCTGCACCAGCTTGGCTACCAAAATCAACTCTCAACTGCATAGCTCTAGCATCTAAATCATAGAAACCAGCTAAATCAGTAATGTTAAAGTTTGAATTAACATTTTCGTAGAAAGGAGTCCAAAATGCAACAGCACCGTTACGTAATAAACGATCAGCAACAGAAGAAGTTGAAGCAGTAGGAACCATAGTCATAAAAGCAGAGTTTCTAGTTAATGGATTAGCAGCTCCAACTGGTAAAGGTGCTTGTACATTAACCATAAAATTAGTTACAGCACTTGCGTTACCTAAGAAAGTATCGATGTCTACATCAACTTGATTGATTAACATGATTGTTCCAGGAGTTGCTCCTTTTGTTATAGACCATCTCCCGTTTGGAGTAGATATAACTGCAGGGTTAAATGCATTGTTAGTAACAGTGAAATCCCAGTCAGCAACTAAAAGATCAACAACTTCAAGATTAGTATATTGTCTAGCTCTGAAGAAGTAGTTAGCAAGTCCGTCTAAAGCTGGAGCAGCCAAACCTGACTGATCTACGAAAGTACCAGCAGCAAAATTAGTTACAGTAAATAAATCATTTTGACTATTTACACCTTTGATAGTTACCTCAGTAGCGTATTCACCAACAACTTCACCACCTAATTCGAAAGAAGGATTAACTAGCTGAACTTGATCAATAACAGTTGGTCCGAATTCTAAGAATTGAATATCAAATGTAGCATTAGGTGCTAATTTAACAGGCTCACTAAATTTGAAAGTAAGCTCCTGATCTTTGAAATCATGACCACCGGTTTGGTGAGCTGGAGTAAAATCTACAGCACCAGAATCCTGACGTTTAAAAACTGGAGGAGTTGCATCTGGTATAGTAACACTTTGACTGATAATAGTATCTCCGAAGCCATCAGCAGAAGTCATTACAGCGTGAACGATGTATGTTCTGTATCCTGTAACTCCTGAAAAACTAACAGAACTATCAGTTGAAGCAGCTAAAGATCTTCTACCGTCAACTAAAGCAGCACCAACACTAGAATTTACTAAACTAGATAAAGTTGGCGTAGACACATTACTTTCAGATATTGAATAATAAGCAATACCTTCAGCGTTTGCATTCATAATTACGTCAAAGCCAGTTTCAGTAACATTATTAAAGCTAATGCTTAATGATGGCCCTTGAGTAATATTATTTTTTGGAGTGTAGTTAACATCTTCTTCTTGGTCACAAGAAACGACAAGTAAAGAAGCAATAGCTACATATAGTAATTTTGATATAATTTTTTTCATTTTCTTATTTATTGCATTGTTATTACATCCTTGAACGATCTAAGTACAGCACCACCTTGAATGATGTCATAGTTTAGTTCAATAGTTTTAGTACATGAAATATACTTTCCTGTTGCTTGAACAGAATAATCTGGTTGAACAGCTCCATTCCAAGTAGTTCTACACATGTATTGTTCAGCTATAGTAATGTTACCAATTGCATCAACAGTCGCATTTACTTTCTGCGTATCAATTATAACTTCATCCCAAAATGCAGTATCGGTAATCCAAGCATATCCAATTCCTTCAAATTGTAAGTTAGTACCATCAAATGAAGTAAGTATCATACTACTATTCGGACCAGCTTGTCCTGCAGGAACGTTATCAGAACCAGAGAAAGCACCGTCACCTATTTCTTTTAAAGTAAAAGCACAATCATTTTCACTTATTGTTACAGTGAATACTTTTGCATTTTCATCTTGCCCAGGTAAACCTACTCTTAAACCATTTGAAGCAGTTCCTAATGTAATAGTAACTGTTTTGTTAGTTTCTGCAAGTAAATTATCAATAGGCATTATTTGAATCGTATCTACATATTGATCTGGTCCAAAACTAAGAGAAGTTTTAGTTCCTACAACTGAATAATCAGTACCTGCAACAGCATCAGAACTTGCAACAGTAAAGTCTAAAGTGAAACTTTCAGCTTGAGCAGCTGGAACACTTGCATATACGCTTACAGTTAAAGGAGAAGCAGCATCTTCAGAAATACTAGCTGAAGTTGTTGCGTTGAAAGAGACAAAACTTTCTCCTTCGTAAATATTTTCATCATTATCATTTTCATTACATGATGATAATACTATCATACTTAGTAATAAAATTGATACTTTAGTTATAATTTTTTTCATTGTTATTTGAGTTTTAGTATCCAACATTATTTTCATTAATACTATCATTTGCATCAATTTCGTTTTGAGGAATTGGCCAAATCATTTCTGGATTAGGATAAGTTATGGTAGAAATAGTTGATGGAGACGCAACTTGACCTCTTACTATATCTTGCTGCCATCTAACTAAATCATATAATCTGTGTCCTTCGAAAGCTAACTCTTTTCTTCTTTCTAACATAACTTCTGCTAATAAAGCAGTACCAGTAGAAGTTGTAGCCGGAGCTGTTGGATTTGCTCTCTGAACAATTGCATTCAATGCATTTTGTCCAACAGTAGCACTACCACCACCTCTAGCAGCAGCTTCAGCTAAGTTAAGGTAAACTTCAGATAATCTTAATACAGGAATATTATTAGTCCAAGCTAAAGGAAATTTAAAGTTAAAAGTAACTCCACCATCAACTCTGAACCAATTGTTTCTAACATCACCTGTAGCATATAAACTTGTTATGTCTGACGTTGGGATTAAATCTCCATATCCACCGTTACCAGCATCTCCTCTGTCGATATAAATAGAACCTAATGCATCAAAACCATTATTATCGTTCGTTGAAGAAACTAATTGTAAGATAACATCTTGTTCCATAGATCCATCCCAGTTACTCATGTAAGAAGCGTTAGTTCCTAACGAATAAGCTCCACTATTTACTAAGTTGTTAGCTGTAGTGTAAGCTTTTGGATAATCTCCTTTGTATAAATACACTTTTGCTAATATTGCTTGTACTCCATATCTATTAAGTTTAGAGTTTGAAGGATAAACTGTCGTTGGTAATAATGTTAAGGCTTTTGTTAAGTCGTCTATAACTTGATTGTAGACAGCCAAAACTGTTTGCCTTGGAGCGTGTCTTTCTTGACCAAATTCTAACAATAAAGGAACTCCAAGATGTCCTCCATTTCCATCAGCACCAGGAGCAACTGACGCATCTGTTGTATTGAATGGGAAAGAAAATGTTCTTACTAAGTCAAAGTGAGCCATACCTCTAACTGCATATGCGTGACCTAAAACTTCATTAAGTTGTGCTGGTGTTGCATCTGTAATATTACCTTGAAATTTCAATATTGAATTAGCAGAATTTATATTCTGATAAATTCCGTTCCATACATTTGTTACTGAACCATTAGTAGGTAATACTGAGTATTGATATTGAGTTAAATATCTTCCTGAGTTTGAAGGGCTTACTAAAATATTATCTGAAGCAACTTCTGGTGTAACCATCAATTCTCTACCATAATAATCTCTTCTAGACATCAAGTCATACAAACCGTCCACCGCAGCTGTAGCAGATGCTAAATTAGCAATCGAAGACTCTATATCTACATTATCTATAGGAGGAGAGTCTATGTCTACGTCATTACATGAATTAAGCGTTATTGCTAAGCCTAATAATCCTATATATTTTAATTTTGTTATTTTCATCGTCATATAAATATTTAAAATGATACATTTAATCCCATAGTCACAGTTTGTGCATTAGGGTAAACAAACCAGTGAGTACCATTTAAAAGTTGTTCTGGATCACCGTTGAAATTAGTAAAGGTTAATAAGTTGGTTCCTTGTAAATAAATTCTAGCATTGCTGAAAATTGTATTATTTAAAGCATCCTGAGGTAAACTATAACCTAAAGTAACATTACGTAAACGAATAAAAGAACCATCCTCTAACCAACGTGTAGATTGTTGGTTACTTTGAGAACCATTACCAGTTATTCTTCTAGGGTTTGCACTTATATCACCTGGTTTTTGCCATCTATCTAATTGTTCTCTAGATTGATTGAATCCGTAAAAAGCACCATCAGAATTAGTAATACGAGATGTGTTATTGTAAATCTTATTACCTTCTTGGAAAGTAAAGTTTGCAGCAAAGTCAAAGTTCTTGTACTTAAGATTTGTTGCAAAAGATCCAAAATAATCTGGATTAGCTTTTCCTACTTTTTCTCTTGAAGCTTGCGCATAATCAAATGTAATATTATCATTAGCATCTAACCACATTGGAGCACCAGTTGCAGGATCTACACCAGCCCATCTTTGTAAATAGAATGTTTCCCATGCTTCACCTACTTCTCTAATTTTCGTTCCAGCTGGTCCTTGTGTACCTGGGTCTAATTCAACAACTTCATTTTCGATTCTAGTTACATTAGTAGATATTGTCCAAGATAAATCATTTGTTTGGATAACATCATAAGCTAACTCTAATTCTATACCAGAGTTTCTGAAAGTCCCGGCATTAACAAAACTTCTGATAAATCCATTTGATCCTTCAATATTCTGAGGAAATATTAAGTCGGCTGTTTCTCTATCAAAATAAGCAACTTCACCGCTTAATCTATTATTAAATAGACCAAATTCTAAACCAACATTAAACATTTTTTGCTCTTCCCATTTAAAGTCTGGATTACCTCTTGTTATAGAAGTGTAAGAAGTAGGACCTCCGCCATAGTTGTCATTTATAGACAATGGGAAATATCTATATCTGTTTGCTGGTAAATTACCTTGAACACCATAACTCGATTTTACCTTTAATAGATTAATCCAATCTGCCTTCATAAAAGATTCATTAGAAATAACCCAGTTGGCACCTACTGACCAGAAAGTACCCCATTTATTATTAGTTCCAAACCTTGACGAACCGTCACGACGAATTGTAGCGTTTAAATTATATTTTTGGTTAAATTCATAATTAGCATTCAAGAAGAAAGATTTAAGACTTGAATTAACAGTATTACTATCATGCCCAGAAACTTCTGCTGCACTACCAACACCTTGTAAAATACCATTAGGGAATTGTTCAGCTGTAACACTAAAGTCATCAGCTCCTTCCTTATTTATTTCATATCCTGCTAAAACATTTACACTGTGAACATCATTGAAAATCTTCTTCCAGTTTAAAGTAGAAGTAAGAGTCCAGTTGTAAACATCTTGGAAAAGTCTAGTAGCAGAACCTCCAGCTGGACTACTCGTATTTTGAGGCCCATTGTATTGTCTGTAATTAAAGAATAATTTATCAAAACCAAATTGAGTTCTAAAAGTTAAATCTTCCATGATATCTAACTCACCATAAACGCTAGAAATAATTCTATCATTAATACCAACTTCCCTATCGTACAGTAAATCTTGTACAAAAGAAGTACCTCCTGTAACTGGATTAACTGGGTTTGGTAATCCGTTATCTAAATAAGGAGCTGTAGTAGGTCTAAATAAATAAGGAGCAAGCACTGGACTCGCAAAGAAAGCAGATTCAGCTAATGCAGTTAACTGTGTAGTTCTACTTAAACTTACGTTAGTACCTACTCTAGATTTATCAGAAGTTTCAGCATTCAAGTTTAAATTTAAATTATATCTCTCAATACCTGAACCAACAGCAATACCTTCTTGGTTTAAGTAACCTAAAGAAGTTCTATAATTAACTTTTTCATTACCACCAGATACAGAAAAGTTATATCTTTTTGTTAACGCTTTCCAATCTCTGTAAGCTACATCATTCCAATTAGTATCTACATCACTATTTGGAGTTCTTAATAAAGCTTGTGCAGGTGTGAAACCAGCATTGATGTCAGATTCTCTCTGTAACTCGATAAATTCACTAGTATTTAAAGATTGATATTTAGTCACCGCTCTCGCAGAAACACCAACTTGAGTACTAAAGTCAAACTTAGCTTTACCTTGTTTACCTTTCTTAGTAGTAATCATTATAATACCATTTGCAGCTCTGGCTCCATAAATAGAAGTAGAAGAAGCATCTTTTAATACAGTAATAGTTTCAATATCAGACGGGTTGATATTAGATAAAGGATCTCTGTTTCCTGAATCTAAACCACCTGTACCTAAATCGCTGGCACTGTTTGCAGAAATAGGAACACCGTCAACAATATAAAGAGGCTCAGCTACACCATTTGCAGTTGCGGAACCACGAATTCTTACAGCACTATTAGCACCAGGCTGTCCAGACTGGCTAATAGATAGTAAACCAGGAGCTTGACCTTGTAAGGATTCAGCAACATTGGCTACAGGAATATTTTCAATTGTTTCTGCTTTTATCGTAGAAATAGAACCAGTAGTGGCTCTTTTTGCTTTCGTACCATAACCTACAACTACAACTTCTTCAAGTAAATTGTCAGTTTCTAACGTTACATTGATAACGCCAGAAGTTCCAACTACTCTTTCAATAGTTTTCATTCCAACAAAACTAAAAACAAGAACGTCTCCAGTATTAGCTGTTAATGAATAATTACCATCGAAATCTGTTTCTGTACCATTTGTTGTTCCTTTTTTTAATATACTAACTCCAGGTAGTGGACCTGTCTCATCCGAAACAGTACCTGAAATTGTCTTTTCTTGAGCAAAGGATATTTGCACAATAAACGCCATCAGCAGCGTTAAAATTCCATTAAACTTTGTCTTCATTGTATAATTATTTGAATTAATTGCCTGCTAAAATCTTAATTTTCTCTTAAATAAACAATTTTTTAACAAAAAAGAATTTCTTTTTTATTGTTAAACTTTGAGATTTCTAAATTATTTTTAATGAATAGGTATAAAAATAGAGGATTGATTAATCAATCCTCTATTTTTTGTGTATTTGTAAGTGTTTTATTGTGTTTTCTATAAAAACTTACCTTCTTTGAATTCTATGTTTATTTTTTCGAAAGTTTTACCTGGATCTGTTAAACTAACGATTTTTAGTAAACCATAATAAATTTTCCCATCTCTTTCGACACTATATGAATAGTAATCATTTGTGTCAACATTAGATAAATCTGTTGTTTTCGTACCAGAATCAAACTGATTCTTAGTGTCGAATAAGTCACCAGAATCAAATAAAGTTTCATTTTCTGTAGTTGTTAACGAAGATTTTACAAACATAATTCCCGAACTAGCCGTTCCTTTGATTGTCCTAGGGAATTCATAAGTGATTTCAGGGTTAGAAGTATCTCCACTAATAAGGTTATAAGATATAACATCACTACTACCCATAGCGACAGTTTTAGAATCTCCCATAAGCTGAGAAACAATAGCGATTTTAGAACTCAAAGTATCTTTGGTTATGGAATTATCCAAGATATATCTAAGATAAATAGTATCGCCAATCATAGCACTATACCTATCAAATATGGTATTTGAGTTCATTAATTTCAAAGTATCATTAGCAGAGTTGTTAAATGTAAATCCATCAGTAACATAAGAACCCATTTTACTTTTTTTCCATTCTAATAATTCAGTCGCATTTTTATGATCAACAGAGTTATTAATCATAACAACATATATTGAATCTGGAGATTGATAAGGGATTTTGGTTAATGTTCCAGCATCTGTACCTTCAATTGATATACTACCAGCTCTTGAGACTGATATAGTGAAAACTCTCGACAAACTTGTACCATCTGATAAGTTAGCAATGGCTTCGAATTCTAAGTTACCTGTTCTGTCTTTGCTAAACAAAGGTTTAAATATAGAAGTGCTAAATATTGCAGTATTACCAGTTACGGTGGCAGTTCCAGTAGCAGTACCGTTGGGAAAACCTTTTAATATATCAACACTTTGTAAAGTTACATCAGGCTTAACTTCAGTAGGACTAAATGTTAATGTAACATCTGAATCATCATCAAATAAAGTTATACTCGAAGTAGATAATGATATATTACCAGTAAAATTAAAGTCTACTGCAGTTTCATTTTCATTACAAGATACAAGTAGAAATTGTATTGAGAAAATGTATATTAAATATTTAATACTATTTTTTTTCATTTTTTTTCATTTTTAAATTGATAAACTCTACTTATTGATCCCACCACATTCTTTGTGTTCTATTTTCAGAAGATGATAAGTCTTTGAAATTCTTGTTGTATAATCTTTCAGTCTGAGGATAAGGCAGACGACGTGGTATCTCATTTATCTCTAAATTACTACCATATGGATTAGTGGTTAAATTAGGGAAACCAGTTCTTCTCCAATCAGTCCAGCTTTCCATCTGAGTATATAAAGCTTTGTATTTTTCATTCATTATGGTTGCTAAAGATGTGACTGGTAAAGAACTCAAGTATGTGTTAATTTCAGATTTTGCTATTCCTAGCATTTCCATATTTGCAGTTATAGCAGCAACTAATGCATTTGTTGCAGCGCCTGTACCACCTTGTCTGAAGCGTACTTCAGCTTCTATAAATTTCATTTCGTGAAATGTGTATAGAAGTAAACCAGAGTTGAAGTTTCCATAGAAACCACCATTTTCTCCGCTAGAGCTTGTGTTATTCATTTTTTCAAAAATAGCTTTCCTAGGATCATTAGTAATCATCTTAGCAAATGGTGTTCCAGTAACGTAGTCAAGATCTGTTCGATCTACGGTAAACTGCGCCCATGGATTCCCTTTAATAGCTGTAGATTCATAAGAGATAACAGCATTATCACTATTTGATGTTAAAGCATTATTTAATTCATTGAGAATATCAGTAGCATTGTATTGAGGAAGTTTCGATAAATGATTTAAATGACGAGCTTTTATTGCATGTGCTAATTTTATCCATTTATCTAGATCACCACTATATATTTGATCAAAACTTGATAAATTCAAAGAGCTAATTCCATTTTTTCCTAGAGAGCTAATTCCTTCGTCACAAAGTGAAAGAATAGTCGAGTAAATATTTTCTTGACTATCATACATAGGGTTAAGGTTATCAGCACCTTGAAAAGCTTCCGTGTATGGAATATCTCCAAATAAGTCTGTTAAAGCGCCTAAGTTTATTGCCATAAGAATTTTAGCAACACCAACGTAATGATTAGCTCCTTGCATATTACCTTGCTTAATTATTACATCTAAATCTTTCATAGCTCCTCCGTACCAGTTGTTCCCCCAGTCGTTATTAGAGTTACTTTCAGTCAGTGCATATCTGTTGTAAGCTAATGCTTGACGCCCATTACCTTTTGATCTTTGGACTAAAACTTCCGTAATTCTAGCTAACTCATCACCATGAGGCCAACCTGTTTGTTGTTGAGCACTAGTTAATAGATTATTAACCTCCGCAGTTTGTAATTGGCTAGGATCAGTTGAAAACCCTTCAACGAAATCTTTTGTGCAGCCAACAAAAACAAATGCTAAGAGTGTAGCTAATATTATATTTTTTGTTGTTTTCATGTTTTCTTTCATTATTAATTAAAAAGTAGCTTTTATGTTAACCGAATAACTTCTGGTATTTGGCATATTAAAATAATCTAGACCTTGCGAGTTAGTCGCACCAGATAAATTTGTTTCTGGGTCTATTCCTGAGTAGTTAGTCCATAAAAGTAAGTTTCTACCAGTAAATGTAACTTTAAGTCCGTCAACAAAAGTGTTGTCTAACCATTTATCTTTAAATGTATATCCTAAGTTAACATTTCTTAGTCTTACCCATCCGCCATCTTCAACAAAAGGTTCTGAAGCACCTGTGAATCCAGACAAAGAAGCTCCTGCATAAGACTGCCAGTCATTTATTATAGGTGTCGTATTTGGCTGTCCTGTAGATTTAGAAATACCAGGGTAAACAAAATATTCTCCTCTATTTGGAACCTGTTCTCCATGCGCACCAAAGAAGTATAAAGCTCCTTTTGTACCATTCCATAAATCTCCACCTTTTCTAATATCAAATAAGAAAGAGAAATCTAAGTTCTTGTATGATAACGAGTTAGTTATTCCTGCAATCCAATCTGGATTTGGATCACCAATAATATCTGTTGCTGCCGCTGTAATAGGATATCCATTGTCGTCAATTAAAGTGTTTCCATTTGCATCTTTTTCCCATACTTGTCCGTATAAAGTACCGTATGCCTCACCTTTAACCAATCTACCATTTGCTGCGTTAAATCCTCCAGGTAGAGAAATTACATCAACTCCATCTGCTAATTTTTCAACTTTATTTATATTTTTCGTCCAAGACCCAGATAATGTCCAAGAAAAATCGTCATTCTTAATAATGTCAGCAAAGAATTCAAGTTCATAACCTTTATTCACCATTGTACCAGCATTAATCCATTGATTAGTGATACCAGATGAAGCTGCAACTGGCACAGCAAGAATAAGGTCTTCAGATTTATTGTTGTAATATGTGAACTCAATTCCATATCTGTTATTTGCGAATTTTAAATCAGTACCAACCTCAAAATTTGTTAGTTTTTCTGGCTTGAGTAGTGGGTTACCAGCTGCATTACCAAAAGTGTAAGAAGTAACACCATTTAAAGGAAATGTTGTACCATTTGTCCATCCTGTAACAGCACCACCAATTCCATAATATGTTTCAGTAATTCCGAAAACTGGCTGGTTACCTACTTGTGCATAAGAAGCTTTTAACTTACCAAAAGATAATACATCAGGATCAATTCCGAAGGCGTCAGAAAAAACAAAACTTGAACTAATCGATGGGTAGAAGAATGTTTCATCAGTTTGTGGTCCAAATGTCGATGCAGATTCAAGTCTGCCAGTTAATGTCATGAATAAGTAATTCTTGTATCCAAAAGTAGCATCAGCATATAAAGCTGCGGTTCTTATTTCAGAAGGTGTAGTGTTAAAGATAGCTGGGGCAGTAATTGTACTTGCATTAGCTATATTATTAAAGCCTTGTACCTGAAGTCCATCACCTTGTACACCAGTTCCTTTAAATAATCTGCTATTTATGTTGTAACCTAAAGTAGCATCGAAAGTAATATCATCAGTAAAGTTATAGTCAAAGGAAGCGAAGAAATTATGATCTAATTCCATCCTATCATTACTTCCTTGTGTAATTCTACCAGCAGGAGCAGTTCTAGAGTTTATTGCAATAAAGTCATTGAAAAACCTAGTATAATAATCAGCACCACCTCGATAGTTTAATTTAATTTCAGGAGTCAAATCATATTTAAGGTTCAAATTTGAAATAACTCTATTTACTTCATCTGTGTAAGGACTCATGTTTATTGTCCAATATGGGTTGTCATAACCAACTCCGGCACGATAATTTCTTTGACTTCCATCAGCGTTTAAAAAAGCGCTTTGATCTCTAGCATTTGTTGTTCCGTTAGAATTATCAAAAGACGGAGGAGTTCTAAGTAAACCTAGCATTAAACCAGAAGTATTTGATCCCTGTTGAATTCTTCTACCTTTGGTATTTGCGTATTTTATTGATGCCCCAACTTTGAATTTATCGTTTATAGAAGTATTGATATTTGCGGAAATATTATTTCTTTTGAATGTGTTTCGAGGAACTATACCTTCTTCATCTAAATTAGCTGCAGAAATAAAATATCTTGTTTTAGCAGATCCTCCTGACAAGGAGAGGCTAATAGTTCTCTTTATCCCTTTTTGAAAAAAGTTTTGAGGATTGTTGAATGAAGGGACTGTACCTTGAGATCCAGGAACCATGTTAGCTGTATCGTCAGTAATGTTACCTGTAGCATCGAAACCTAGTTCACTTATTGCAGGTCCCCAAGAAAAACCACTTGTTGATCCACCAGCAAAACTTCCTAAACCTTGAGAATAAGTAGTATTAGTTTCAGGTAACTTATTTACTTCAGAAACTTCAAGACCTGTGTTAAGAGTAATTTTCACATCGGAATTATAACGGCCTTTTTTAGTGGTTACTAATACTACTCCGTTTGCAGCTCTTGAACCATAAGCAGCTGTAGCTGCACCACCTTTAAGTATACTAACACTTTCAATATCATCAGGGTTTATATCAACCATTCTGTTAGATAAGGCAACACTACCTTGTAATGCGTTCGCATCAGAACCACCTTCATTGGTGACAGGGATACCATCTATTACAAATAAAGGTTGATTATTACCTGTAAAAGAAGCATTACCTCTAATTTTGATAAAAGAGGACCCACCAGCCGCACCTGAGGAACTAGTAACTTGAACTCCTGAAGCTTTCCCAGATAAAGAGTTTACAATATTTGTTTCTCCACCTTCTTTTATTCGCTCAGAATCTACAGTAGAAACATCATAACCTAAAGATCTTTTTTCTTTTGAGTTTCCTAAGGCAGTTACAACTACTTCTTCAAGTACATTGTCATTGCTCATAACAACATTCAAAGTGTTTAAGGTTCCTACAGTTTTTTCTACAGTTTTCATTCCAACAAATGAAAAGATAAGTACATTGCCTATTTTAGTTTTGATCGAATATTTCCCGTCAAAATCTGTTTCGGTTCCAGTTTTTGTGCCTTTGATAAAAACACCAACTCCAGGTAATGGTCCTGATTCATCAGAAACAACTCCTGAAATCGTTTTGTTTTGCGCAAATGATATTTGCACAATGAACGCAAATAATAGCGCCAAAATTCCATTAAATTTTGTTTTCATAGTTTAGATTGTTTGAATTAATTTACGCTAAAATCTTAAAATTAACTTAAAAAAACAATAAAAATTGTTAATAAAATAAAGAAAATATAATGAATATGTTAAAAACAAAGGTGTTTTTAAAAGAAACTTTTGAAAGTTGTTAAAAAATTAATGTTACTTTTATTGGATGTGTTTTTTGTAGCGTTAATATTGATTTCTAGGTTTTTAGTTCTAAAGGTAAAACCTAAACCATAACCTAAAGTACGAGTAATTTCTGTGTTAATATTTTCATAGACAGTTAAATCTGTTATAGAATAAACAAATGATTTTTTTGAGGTTAGGAACCGATATTCCAAATTCAAACATGAAAATTTTGAAGCAAATATACTTTGTTGCTCAAAACCTCTAATGGATTTAGGACCTCCTATTCTGTATAATTCATTTGGTAAGTAGCGGTCTGTAAAAATTGCACCAGTATTGCTTTTTACATAAAAAGCGTTTCTACTATTTATCCTGTAGGTCATTGAGCTAATAAGGTTGATCTTCAATTGCTGATCTGTGTATGTTGAAGTAGTTTTGTTTCCAGCTAGTGTATTCACATTGAAAGAGAAGCTATTTTCTGGGAAAAAAGCATAATCAATATTTTCATAAGAGAAACTTAAACCGAAATAGTTGGTATTGAAGTTTTGGATATTTATAGTGTTTTTTTTCTTTAGTGTATTCGTAGAAGTTTCGCTTTCATAAAGCAGCCCTATCGTTGATTTGTTATTTAACCTGTAGTTAAGTTCTGGGATAAATTTAGAACTCAAAAATGAGCTATCTTGTTTATGTATCTCAAAGTTAATACCAGCAGAGACAGGTGAGTTAAATATGAACGGAGTACTTATTTTTAAGTCAAAATTTTGTCGTTCACGTCCGTTGCTGTTCCAATTTACAGCCAACTCTTCTCCTGTATCAAAAATATTTTTTAAAAATAAATTAATATTACCGCTAAAAATAATTCCGTCAGATTGAGTAGAGTTGAAATTCAATAGTCCTTGAAAACTGCTTCTTTTTTTCTTCTTCAGATACAAAAAGAGTTTTGTTGAATTTTCATTAAATAAAACTTCTGGTTCTTTGGTTTGTTCGATAAAATCTAAGGTTTTGATTTTTTGAGTTAAGATTGAAGTAGTTTTTTTGTTGAAAATAGAGCTTTTACCAGTTTTAAAATAATATTTAAGATATGCTTCAGGGAAATTGGTGTATCCTTTTATAACTATGCTGTCAATAGTTCTTTTTTTTGATTCAGTTATTAGTAACGAACTAAAGAGCTTATTCTTTTTGTAGCTTAAATTAGTTAATTGAATTTTGGTAAAAGGTTTTCCTTCTTTTTGAAATTTATCTTTTAGCTGCATCAGATATGTGTCAATATCTTTGATACTCAGTTTTTTTGTTTTTTTACTAAAACTTTTAGAAGGTTTAATGTAAATGGAATCAGTTTTTTTGCCCAAGTTTAAAATATAGAAGTTTTTGTTTTCCACAGTGTAGGAAGAATCAATGAAATTGTGAAAAAAGCCTATTCTTTGTAAAGAATCCCTAATCGATTTTACGCGAGAGCTTATTTTTTTTTTCGATTTAAAACTTTTTAAAGTATCAATTTTATTTAAAGTAATGTTTTCTGTAGAATCTTTCGACGATAATTTGAGCGTTAAATTCTGTGAAAATGAATTCTTTACTGAGTAAAGAGTAATAAAAATGAGTATTAAATATTTTTTTTTCAATAGGTCAAAATTAGAAGCTAAAGTACATTAAAAACTGAAAACCTTAAGTTAATCTTTAATGCTAGTTTAAAAATAACTCATTGATATTTGAATAATTAGAAATTAATCGTACATTTGCACTCTCTAAAAAATAGAGAATAATATTAATAAGTACAAACGAAAACAAGTAATTAATTAGTATGCCAACTATTCA
>ERZ1740052.82-NODE-82-length-31504-cov-10.018443_pt1 | contig 31504 bp, 28 predicted proteins | sample MGYA00581750_ERZ1740052 | MGnify/ENA primary metagenome ERZ1740052 (study PRJEB43018, sample SAMN04849743) | marine metagenome | isolation source: floating plastic debris | place: Pacific Ocean | collected 2008-08-30 | study: EMG produced TPA metagenomics assembly...
AGGCTTTGACTCGTTCCCAGCCTCCAGGCTTTGACTCGTTCCCAGCCTCCAGGCTGGGAATGCTCCGGCTGACTAGGCTCTGCCTCGCGATGAATCTACTGAAGGCGGGAGCCTTCAATCATCGGTTCCCAGCCAGAGGCTAGGAACTAGTTCGTACTAGGGCGTTGCTTGACTCGTTCCCAGCCTCCAGGCTTTGACTCGTTCCCAGCCTCCAGGCTTTGACTCGTTCCCAGCCTCCAGGCTGGGAATGCTCCGGCTGACTAGGCTCTGCCTCGCGATGAATCTACTGAAGGCGGGAGCCTTCAATCATCGGTTCCCAGCCAGAGGCTAGGAACTAGTTCGTACTAGTAAGTAGGTATGCAAAATTATTTGTACCAACTTATATCCCGAAGAAGCTAAAACTTTCTGTAAAACAAATATTATTAAAAGACAACATAATTTGAAAACTTTCTTGAGAATTACACCGAAATAGTGGTAATTGAATAAAATTATCTATGGGACGAGAAGCAACTTCTTTTAAAGTTTCTCCAGAATCGGATAATATCGCTAGTTTAAGATTTTCTGGTAAGCAATTTTCTTCTGAATCTGAATAAATTCTTACTCTTACACTTATTTGCTCGTCTGCTTCTGGTTTTATTGCTACCAACATTAATACAGATTGGTTCTCAAATTCAATTCTTTTGACAGCTTTGGCTATTTCTTCTCCTGGTAAGCAAGAATTATCTTTAAAACAAGGATTTAAATTTCCGATTGATTCCGTATCTAATAGAGATTCTAAAGTTTGCCAGCCTTGCTGTAAAATATCTTCAAACCATTCATTTAAATCAATTGCTGGAGTGAATTGCTGTAAATGTTGGGGAAATTCTTCTAATCTACGTAATTGATTCAGCGGTAAGTTCTCTGTTGTAATTCTTGGCGTAAATCCTAGTAGTGTGGCTGCTTGTAAATCTTCATCAAGCTGTATGGCAATATAAGCAACTCTTCTTGTCCATACTTCTTGAGGAATATAAACAAAATCAGTATTTGGTAAAACAACTCTACATTCTAATTTACCGTGGTTTACTACTTCTAAGTCGGCAACATCGAGAAAACTTTGCATTATCACATCATAGCTATTACTGGCTTGCCAATTAGTTGTAAATCCCAGGCATTGTAAGTAATGATTTACAGCGTATATTGCTAAGGTGTTCAGATAAACTTGTTCGGATTTTTGTAGGTTAGAATGGTATCTACAAAACTTTTCGGCTAATTGATGTGCTTTTATCGTTAAATTAACCTTGAATATCAATGGGTCCTGAATTTGAGTTATCGTCATTATACTGCCTGCTTTGATTACTGATTCTAATTAAATTTATTTTTGAATGTGCTTTCTGATTTCTGGTGCAATTTTTTGTAAGTGACGTTGAAAGAAGTTGCTGAGAGCGGGAATTTTGACATTAAATGTTTCCGATAATTCCTGCCAACTTATTCCTTCTAAACGTTTGATAGCTATAGTTTGAAATGTGATTTCCGGATGCGCCCTGATATGCTTCTGTAAAATATTATTTGGGTCAGTTTCTAAATATTCTCGGAGTTGCTCTGATAGTGATTTTTCTGGTTCTACCTGGGGAATTTTTTCTATTTCATCATCTATATTAGCTGTTATTGTCACATTTGGTAAAGATTGTTTGACTATTTCAAATAAAAGTGAGTTTGCTACTCTAGGATTTGTAATCAATAATTGTGATATTAAGAAATTCATGGTTAATATTAAAGATATTTTTACGCTTAAAAAGTAGGGTAAGAACTGTTTAATTTGTAGGGTTAACCAAAAATTGAGTTTTTCTCGATTGATATTTTTGATAATATTAGTTAATTTATACTTCTCTCTGATGACTTTACTATTTGACTTCTGGATAAACGGGTCATTTTTAGCTACTTGAGAATCTCGCAAAATCATATCAAAGCGAAAATTCAACCAAGCTGTAAATTTACCTTTGCTGGGATTATATGAATTGATATTTTGATAAAGCCAAATCCACAGTTCGTTTTTAGCTTCTTCGTAAACATCATCATAAATTTTAGCTTTGTGCAATAACTTGTTAGATAGTAAAATTGCATTAGTTAATGCCTCAAAAGCATATTGCCATTGCTTTGTTAAAGGCTGATGCTTTTGTGCTTCTAAAGCTAGTTGCTGTAAATATGCTTCGTTAATGACTTTTTGCAAACAGCGCGATCGCACTTCATGCATCCATGCTTCGACAGCGATATTTTTTGATTGATATTGGTCAAGATTTTGAGCAATTTCTTTGTGTAACTGTTGCTGTAATGCTTGGTGAATATCCAGATAAACACCATCAAGAGGTTTTGGCGAGCAGCGGAGAATACTGCACGAGTAGAGTAGTTTGTCAATAATTTTAGTTATGACTTCCTGACGTTCTGTTGTTTGGGGTAGGGAATTTTGTATTTGTGTTACAAGTTGCTGTAGTTGTCCATCCATGCTGAATATGGGTGAGATATCTCTACTTATTAATCATTTTTATTTTTAGTGTTTTATACAAATTTTCGTTTACAAAACTTATTTTTTGAGGTTTTGTATAAAGTTGGGAATTTTGGAGTGATTAAGAAAGAGAGAGGTTGAATAAAAGCAACCTAATTTAGAAACGTAATTAAGTCAAACAAGCAAAAAATCTAGTTTTTGAAGGAGTAAATTAAAATGAGTTTTCGAGGAACTAATCGTAGTGACCGTCATACTGGTAGTAGTTCTGATGATGCGATAATAGGATATGGTGGAAATGATACACTCGATGGGGCGGGCGGAAATGATAGCCTCTTTGGGGATCAGGGAGACGATAGACTCCTAGGGGGTTATGGAAATGATTTCCTCTTTGGAGCGTGGGACAACGATAGACTCCTAGGGGGTGATGGAAATGATACCCTCTATGGGGCTGATGATAATGATAGTCTTAATGGCGGGAATGACAATGATACACTCTATGGGGGTAATGGGAATGATACCCTCATAGGGGGGTATGGGAGTGATTTCCTCTTCGGGGCGAATTCGTATGGGGATGAATATGGAAATGATAGTCTCGATGGAGGGTATGGAAATGATAGAATCGATGGGGGTAATGGGAATGACACACTTATAGGGAGTAGTGGAAGTGATACTCTCTTTGGGGGTAGAGGCAATGATAGAATCGATGGGGATAGAGGTTCATTTGGATCAGGTAATGATGCTCTTTCTGGAGGTATTGGAAGTGACGAACTTAGAGGAGGTCGTGGGAACGATTTCCTTGACGGGGGTTCATATGAAGGATATGAGCGTGATACTCTCACTGGTGGTCAAGGAGCAGATACATTTTCACTCGCAATGGGACCGTGGGGAACAAGTTATTATCTAGGTAATGGCTATGCGATTATTACAGATTTTAATAGTGCTGAAGGTGATAGCATTGTCCTAGGTAATATTAGTGATGATGTAAGGCTAAACCAACGTACTTTGAACTGGGGGGGCAGAGATAATATTGACGATACAGGGATATACCTAGGTGATAATTTAATTGCTGTTCTCTATGATAGTACGTACTAATCCACTCGGTCTGTAATGATAGAAACAGTATGGAAAGCTAAATCTAAGTAAAATTAAGTATTTATCTAATCCCCCTATAGAACCCTCAAGACTCCTGATTTCTCTTGGAGATATAGGGGGTTTTTGTATTTATATTGCAAGCTCGCTTAAAAAATTATTTTTTAACTTTGTATAAAATTAGAAATTTTGCAGTGATTAAGAAATAGATTGGTTAAACAACTAATTAAAAACCTATTTTCAAAGGAGTAAACTAAAATGCCAGTATTTCAAGGAACTGAAGGTAACGATACCATCGAAGGATATGATTCTGCGGTATGGGAGATAGTAGACGGTCAATATGTCTTAACATCTGCTGATGATACCATTTATGGCTATGGTGAGGACGATCGCCTTTTTGGTGCGGGTGGTAATGACAAGCTTTATGGAGGAACGGGAAATGATTATTTAAGCGGTGGAAATGGTCGCGATCGCCTTTATGGAGAAAATGGAAATGATAATCTTATAGGCGGCGAAGGTAATGATTTTCTATATGGCGGACATGGCAATGATAGTCATGATGGTGGGAGTGGTAATGATACGATTTTTGGTGGAATAGGAAATGACATACTGACTGGTAATTCAGGAAATGACTTTTTATCTGGTGGTATTGTTACTAATGGTCTATCTGGATTCGACACTATGACTGGTGGTTCGGGAGCAGATATCTTTACTTTGCAAAGCAATAGCTTCATGCACTATTTAGGTAGTGGTTTTGCGACTATCACAGATTTTAATCGTGGTGAGGGTGACATAATTTGGCTCGGTAATTATGGCGCTGATAATGATAATTTTTATAGTCTAGGTACTGGCAACTGGGGAGGTACTGCTGCTCAAGATACTGCTATCTATTATCAAGGTGATTTAATTGCTAGAGTCTATGATAGTGCGATAAATCTAAACACAGATATTGATTATATTAATTATATTGCTGGGTAAATAGGAAATATGCTTTCACTATTTTCGGTTGTTACCAGTAATATTCTTTTACAAAAATTATTTTTCGAGGTTTTGTATAAAGTTAGAAATTCTAGAGTGATTAAGAAGTAGAGAGCAAAGATATTTTTTGCATTTCGTTAGAAATTCTATTGTGATAAATAACTCATGAAAAAGTTAGCCTTATTTGCGTTAGTTACTCTCGTAGTAGTGTTTAGTTCTGTAGGTTTAGCTTATGCTCAAATTTACGGACCTGTATTTCGTATTGAGTATAATACCGACCGTCAAGGTAAAGATATTCGTGCAGGATATTCTGCAAGTCTTGACGGCTGTATGAATAATTGTGCTAATTCTTCAGAATGTAGAGCATTTACATGGGTTGATGTTAATCAACAACCTCCCAACTATAATAATCCCACACCTTTATGTTGGTTAAAAAGCTCCGCACCTGGTAGAAGAAAGAATCCAGGGATGATTACTGGAATTAAACAGTAATTGTGATTTTTGGCGTTGCTGAATCACAATTACCTTAAGTAGCTGGACAAAAATATTCGTGTTATTGCGAGCGACAACCAAGTAATTGCAAAATTCTGAAATTGTGTTGTTTTACCTTGTTCCACTCGCAATGACAAATATCCAATTAATTCTGTCCGAGTATTATTGCATCTATATTCATCGAAAAATTTGGGTAGACGTTATCTTTCCGTCTAATAAATATTTATCCATTAATTAAAATAATAAAGGAGACACAAATGGCCAGGAACTATAGAAATGGTTCTTCAGGTGGTGGTGGCGGCATTGCATTTGTTGATGACGTTGTTGACACCGATGTCCGCATAAAAGAGATTCGTATTCGTGCCGGTAGTCGAATTGACTCTGTACAAATCGTATATGAGAAGGCTAACGGAGGTACTGTTGAAAAGCCGCAACATGGGGGAAACGGTGGTAGATTGCAAGTATTCCTTCTGGACGATGATGAGTTCATAACTGGTATCAGTGGGCGCGCTGGTGATAACGTTGATTCTCTCGTTATCCAAACCAACAAACAAAGTTCACCAAGATACGGCGGTAATGGCGGGCGCATTGAATTTTCATACAATGCACCCGAAGACACCGAGATATCAGGGTTTATGGGTCGTGCCGCTGATAGAATTGACGCAATTGGAGTATTGCTTAGAACTCGAAGACCAACTAGTTTTTAAGTATAATCAAACTGCATTACTATCAACATGCTATTTCCCCCAACTCATCCCCACCTCTGCACTATTCTGAAAAATCACCGGTAGCCAAGTTGCGTAGGGAAACTCATCTTCCAAACTTTCTAATCTCTCCCTTGCTTCTCGTACCGCAGAATATAGAGATTTACCACTAGAAAAAGCGGTAAGAAAATATTTCAAAAATTCCTGTGCCACTTTATCTGGTACAGGTTCTCGCATAACTACCTGGAGGGGAATATGCAAATCTGCCAATTCTCGCGCTAATCCCAAACCATCGCAGGAATTGAAAATAGCTAGCTGCAAACCGCGTTCAATTGCTTTAGTTAAGGAGTACTTTAACTCTTTAATACTCAATGAATCTGTTTGATTGAGTAACATTGCTCCCGTGCTTCCATCAGCTTGACTAAAACTATGTCCCGAATAACAAAGAATATCCCAGCCTTGCTCATCCCACAGGAATTTATGTAATTCTTGACGACTTGGTTCAACTAAAAATACTGTTTCAGCATGGAGTAAGTTTTCTAGTACTTGTTTATCAGCTTCGACATCAATTCCAGCACTGTTACCCAAAATAGTTAAAATTCTAATTTGATTTCTGGGAGATGCTGTTTTTTCTTTCCTATTACCAGTAAGTGATAAAGCAACTTCGGCTTTTTGATAATGCTCGAAAAAATCCCACAAATGCCAAGGAATCTGTTGCATTTGCATATCTTTTGTTTGAATAATTACTGGTACTTCTTCAGTTGGCAGCAGTTTTGAACGTAGTTCCCGCTCAATTGTACGAAATGCTTGGGAATTAAGCCAATTATTCAGACATTCTTCTAACTTATGAGCATAATAATCTAATTCCTGCTCGGAAAAATTAGTAACTGCATCTTTCTCATCAAAAGTAATACGTCCAAACCATTTTTGAGAGCGATAAAGTTGCTGCCATTGCTGATAAAGTTGGGGAATATGCGGTTCTGATGGCAATTTACTTGTAAAAGTCATGGGAAGTGGATGTTCATCTGTCCTAATTAAAGCGGTGACAGGAAAACCACTCGCAAAGTCTCCTTCACCGATAGTAAGCACAACGAATTTACCTGGGTGAAATTGATTTTGAGATGTTTGGGAATCTTTTTTGGCTAGTAGTTTAGCAATCTCTGCCATTTCACTACTTTTTTGCCGATAAATTTCAATTTGTGCTTGCTTTCCTTGTAATTCTGCTCGATATTTTGCCTCTATTACTGTAAGTTGTTTTTCATAACTTTGCTTTAACTGACTATGAATCTTGGTTCTATCTACTTCTTGAGATACGTTGACTTTAACAACAACAAATCCATCTCCCTTATTTTCAATACTCTGGATTTGTAATGGGATATCTTGATTTTGAGTTTGTACATCTTTAAGAGCTTTAGATAATGCTTCTACATCTAAACCATTACGAAAAATTAAATCTACAGTATTGATAACAACTTGAAATAGTTTGGTGAATTCTCCAGGTGCAAATTCACCACTTTGGGGACGACGCTCCGAATCTTGTGTTACTCCTTGTTTGTCTCCAAGATAAACAAAGCGACAATTTACTCCATTAAGTTTTGTTGTGCCGTCAATATTCCAAGAGCCTAAACCACAAGCACCAGTAAAATTAGCTTGTGTAAAATTAGTTCCTATCGCTTGAGTCTTAGTCAGAATTGATTCTTCTAAATTTGCTGATTGTAAATTAGCTTGAGTTAATTTTGCTTCTGTTAAGTCAGTTTTATTTAAATTAGCCCTTGTTAAGTTTGCTTGACTAAGATTTGCATTTTTTAAATTGACATATCTCAAATCAAAATCAACTAAATAAGCTCCTTCAAGACAAGCATTTTCGTAACAGTGATTGCTGGGATTTCTATTAACTAATAAATCTCTAACCGCAGGATTATCTAATATTGTTTTTTCTAATCTAGCAAGCTCAAGTTTTTCTGCTTGATGCCAAATAGTATGAGTTAAATTAGCTTTGTTAAAATCAGTATTTCTTAGAATGGCTCCAGTAAAATTAGCCCCTGTTAAGTTAGCTCCTCGGAAACTTGTACCACTATTAACCGCTGCTGCAATTATAATTCTCCGAAACAAAGTATAGTTTTCGTCACCTGCTAAAATGCGTCTGCTAATATTGGTACATAAAAATATTATCAAAATAGCAATTCCAACAGAAATAGCGATTCCCAGCCAGCCTTTTTGAGCAGCATTAACAGCAATTTCGCTAGTAGCAATTAAAGGGATAGATATTGTGGTTATAATAGCAGTTATTAAAGAGCTAATTAACATTTTGGTATTGTTAATAGTAGTAATAAAGGAAAGTAAACCAGTCATTAGAACAACTGAAAAAATACTCATAGAAATATTAGTTGCAGTAGTCTCGGCAATACCCGCAATCACTACTTGATTGAAAGCAACAGAAATAAACCCTGAAAAAAGACCAACAGCAGCTAATATTCCCAGAACTTTAATAAAAGCATTGACAAACCCTTCCACAATAGAAATAGTCAAAAAGCTTATGCATCCAACTAGAACTATCGCACCGGTAATCTGGTTACTAGCGTTATTACTATATAAGAAAGAACAAATAAAAGCAGCAATACCGCCTGTGAAAAACCCCGATACTAATGATAAGAAAAATGATATTCCTAACCAATAACTATTTAATCCTGCTTTTGCATAACTAAAATTTGCATTACTTAAGTTTGCCCCGCTAAAAACGACACCTCTGATATCAGAACCAGAAAAGTTAGCACCTGCAAGATATTTCCCCTTGAAGGAATAACCTTGGAGATTTCTATTTGAGAAATTTAGGGACTGGCTATACTGATGACTCCCAGAAAGCGATATCTTTGCTTCATTCATCTTAAAACCTGATTTTTCTAAGGAAATGTATGAAAATGCATACTTTAGTAGTTTTTTATATATTTACATTAATAATATAGTGTATTACTCTATTTTTAGCTTTATTTCCAATTTTTTGTTTTCTAGATAAAATTTGCTCCTACATAATCTAAAAGCTTCCATCCCCAGGGCTTATAAATGTATTTGTTCGCTATTTTAGATTCATCCAGGACTTACACAACTGCGATATTCCCCACTTAATAGTATATTTAAACTATATAGCTCATAAGGTTTGTTGATTTGAGTTAAGTAAGTCGGCACGAATAAAGTATCGCTATGTAACATGCGGGTAAACTCACATCTTGCACCATTGTTGTTAAGTCCGAATTCCCGCCTTGTAAGCCGGAGGCTTACAAGGCTAATATACCGGCGTACGTTAAAACGCACTGAAAGTCATACCCAGTCTGCCGCAATCAGACTTGGTATATCAGCCTGGGAATTTATTCCAAGGCGGTTGTGAAAGCTAGCTGAGAATGGTGCAAGATGTCATTAAATCACCCTTAAACCCTTATCGCTACTTACTACTTGCCACTTACTACCTACTACTTGCTACTTACTACTTACTACTTACTTCTCCCTACTTGCTACTTGCTACTTACTACTTACTACTCCCTACTTTATCTTTTGAAGCATCTTTAATATTGATACACCTAAAACATTGATGGGTCATAAGATTGGTCTAAAATGCCATCACCATCACTATCACGCGAGTACTCATTTTCCACTGATGTTGGACTATCACTATTTGAAATGCCATCACCCTTACTATCATGCGAATCAAGTTCACCAAATCTTCCTCCAGGGGCACCCGGATACTTCAAACCACTTTGTTCTACACTGTCTTTCACTGCATTGTGACAATCATTAACACCTAAAACCCAAACACCATTATTGGCATTTTTCCGACAATGATTGAGAATATCGTCTTCTTTTCCTTCACTAGACTGTACAAAATTGCAACTATCTTTGGATGGACCGGCTTCAGAAGTATTTGTTTCTGAAGAACTAGAACTGCTTTGCATTCCACAGGCTTGACGATTTCGAGCATCCCAAATATAGCTATGGTTACCTACACCAAAATCTGTTCCCCGATTACACACCCAAACACCAGCATTGGAACCACAGCTATTGTTTGCACCAGTGTTTCGATGTTGTGCAGAAGCTGGAATACTTAAACTAGTTGTGAAGATTGCACTACAAGCCCCAAGAGCAAAGAAATATTTTAACTTTCCAAGTTTTGTTTTAATTTTCATTTTCTTTGATGATGAACTAAATATTTGGAGTTATTCAGAATATTTACTGCTCAACCCCACCACTTACTTCATAGGTTTTTATCCAATTCGTTTTATGCACTTCCCTAGCATCTGCATAAACTTATTCAAGAACTAACCGAAAAGAATATAAGTAGGTCGGCGTTAAAAATCGTAGTTAAGCTAGGGGAGTAGCAAGTAGCGAGTAGCGTGCTTGGGTTTAAGGGTGATTTACCCGCATGTTACATATCTCCGTTTATTCGTGCCGACTTACTTAGTTGATATTTTGCAGTGTTTGAAAAGAAAATTCACGCTATTCGAGGAATTATGAACAACCTAATTTTATTCAGAAATCAAAACGGATTCCTATAAATGATAAATAATCAACAATTAATAGGTATTGTAGAGTGTTTTTTAGAAGTAATGTTAAGTTTGTCAATGGTGTTGTGGAGTTTTTTGTTATACTTTATCCAGGAAATTACAGAACCTTGACAACTTAATTATACGTTTCCAAGTAAAAGTAACAGTGTTTGTTTTTACAGAGCATACGTTAAATTTTAGTGGGGGTGTGGCGATCGCCAAAATGTTGATTCTTCCGTTACCCCCCGCTAATTGACTACTATACGGTGCTTTGAGGCTGGTGTTTGGGTTGGTTTTTATCAATAATTTCGCTTTATTGGTTGTTAAATTAGACCCCCCGCTAAAATGGCACCTTGAAATCCAGTTACAGTAATGGTTCTAGAATGGTAGGGTTTTAATTACTTAACCCCTCACGGGGACGGAAACATTGATAATTAAGAGCTACAAGGTCACGAATCTAATGTTTTAATTACTTAACCCCTCACGGGGACGGATACTTGCTTACCAGCCTCGATAATCTCCCTATTTATATGTTTTAATTACTTAACCCCTCACGGGGACGGAAACTTATCCTAGCTTGCTGGTTGGCATGACCTCTGTCAATGTTTTAATTACTTAACCCCTCACGGGGACGGAAACTAGTTTCTATACAAGGGAAGTCATTTTGAATTAACAAGGTTTTAATTACTTAACCCCTCACGGGGATGGAAGCATTCTTTGCAAAGCCTAATTGTACGATTAATATTTTTGTTTTAATTAATTAACCCCTCACGGGGAAGGAAGCTATCTAAAGTGGATAAAAAAATGGCAATTTAAATCGATTTAATTACTTAACACCTCACGGGGATGGAAGCTCGTAGCTATAGGTTTAAAAGTCTATATGGATGTCACAGTTTTAATTCTTTAACCCCTCACGGGGACGGAAACACTGTTAATTGTTCGGTAGAAATGTTTTCAACTACTTCGGTTTTAATTCTTTAACCCCTCACGGGGACGGAAACTCTTAGCACTCGCATGTTGCGAAACAGTAACCAAAGGTTTTAATTCTTTAACCCCTCACGGGGACGGAAACCTGTATTGACCAATGGTAGTTGTTGGCCACTTCCCTCCGAGTTTTAATTACTTAACCCCTCACGGGGACGGAAACTGTATTACAGTTTAAGAAAAGTCTTTGATTCGTAAAAGTTTTAATTCCTTAACCCCTCACGGGGACGGAAACCCTAATTCTCTTCTTCTGGGACGGCCATAATCTGGAGTTTAAATTCCTTAACCCCTCACGGGGATGGAAACTAGATTAAGTCGCATATAAAAACTGTACTAGCTTTCATGTCTAAATTCCTTAACCCCTCACGGGGACTTGAATATGACATCAAATGGCTGCAATTCTAAATCGACGGTAATTGAAACGGAAATAATATCGCTGTCACCTGAGAATAAAAAATACTGATTTTTTTAATTTTATTCCCAGACTGAGTATGGGATATTCAAAAATGATGTAATATTTATATCACTTATAATGGATGCCTATTGGCGGGAATTCATCTGCTATTAGGTGATTGCAAAATCTCTGAAATTATCAATCTGACTGGATGACGAACAACTCTCGCACTCGTATAATAACTGCTTTCGCCTGGTGTCTTGCTTGGGGAAAAAAGCACAATCTGAGTCAAGATGAACTAAGTAATTTACAAAAAATGCGACAGGGATTAACCCAGGAAGGTGAAAATGAGAGCAATGAGCAAGTTGTACCTGATGAAATACAAAGTTTTATCAACTTGGCAGAGCAGCTATATGATATTGATGAAAGCTATAAACCAGAAACCCTTGGGGAGATAAAAGACAAATATCCGAATCTTTGGAATGAGGAAACACCCATCGGTTTAGTTTATGGTGGTGCGACAAAGATTAAGCAATACGTGTTTGAAGCTGCGAAACTTCATGATATACGCGGTGCTTCTGCGCTTCTCGATAGAATAAATTTGATTGATTTACAAGCTTTTTTTGGTGAAGGTCAAAGGTCGATTACAATTGAGCAATGGTTGGATAGAAATTTCCCTAATTTAAGACAAGCTTTAATTCCTGAATTAATTATTTATTCTACAGGTGGTAATATTCTCGCATTTTGTCCGGCGGTTTTTGTTGATGATTTAGCGAATGCAATTGAAAAACGCTATACCGATGAAACTTTAACGGCAAACTCCTGTGCGGTAGGAGATACTTTTCGTTTGTCGGAATTTAGATTTGGATTGTTGCAAGACAAAATTGAAGATACTTTTTGGTTTGATAAGTATGAGAAAAATCAAGAAAATCCTGTAGTTAAGAGTTATTTTGAGCAATCAGAAGCTAACACTGCTTTGGAAAGGTTTCATAACCGGAAAAATTTTAATGAATTAGTGGGAAAGTTAGCTAACCAATTTACTCATCGTCGGAATGGAAATCCTGTTGAAAATCGTTCCAATCGTTGCTATCCACCGATGTTTGAAACTCATCCTTATTTACGACGAGATGAGAGCGATCGCCGTTGTGCAATAATGACGGCTGAGTTGCCAAATACTCGCTTTTTGTCGGAGCCTTTAGCAAGAAAACGTTTAGTAGGGGAGGTTGCTAAACGGGAAACTTCCCAGGCATGGTACAACAATGCTGGTTTGACATGGATGCCTGGTGATATTTGGATTCCTAGTTGGGTGGATAAATTTAAAGCGTTTCTTGAAAAAGAGGAAAATCACGAATTAGCAAATCAATATTATAATTCAATTGATATAGATAAAGTAGAAGAAGCACGCTCTCTTCGTGAAATTGCTTCTTCAAGCAATCCATCAGGATTTGTTGCTTATATTTATGCTGATGGTAATAATATGGGTGGATACATTCGTCAAAAAATTAAAACACCCCAAAGCTATCGGGATTTTAGTCAAGATATTTTTAATGCTACCGAACAATCTGTTTACAAGGCTTTAGCAAGTTATTTGCATCCTTGTGAATACACACCTGATGCGAAGTCTACTAGAAGAAACAAGGAATCTGTTTTAATTCATCCTTTTGAAATTATCACCATTGGTGGTGACGATGTACTTTTAGTAGTACCGGCTGATAAGGCTTTGGAAATTGCTAAAATTATTGGCGATGAATTTGAACGGTTATTACTACAAACTGGAAATTATTCATTAGTAGAAGAACAATATAATTTATTCGCACATCGCTACAATACAGGTAATATTCCAGGTTCTAAATGTATATTGAGTATGTCAACGGGGGTGTTAATTACAGCCCAGGATACACCGATATATTATGCGGATAAATTAGTGAGTCAACTTCTAAAATCCGCTAAAAAACATGCGAAGCAATTGAAGAAAGACCATCAATATTACGGCGGTACTGTAGATTTTTTAGTTATGAAAGCTGTAACGATGATTTCTTCTAATATCAAGGAATTTAGAGAACAAGGATTAATTAAAAATAAAGACGGACAATCGAAATTAAAGCTTTATTCATCTCCTTATACTCTACATGAATTAGGAGGTCTTATCGAAACTGTTAAAGCTTTTAAAAGAGCTAATTTTCCTCGTTCGCAACTTTATCAAATTCGCAGTTTATTGGAGCAAGGAAAACGTACAGCTATCCTTAATTATCGCTATTTTCGTATTCGCTTGAGAAATGAACAAGCTAAACAAGAATTACAAGAAAAATTTGAATTAGCTTGGTGTAAAGCACTTACAAATAATGGAAGTATAGCACCTTGGCTGTCTGATATTTCCACTATGCACCGCAATCTAATGTTGTTGATTTTTTTGGAGAGTTTACCTTCAAGAGAATTCCGTTTGCATTATGCAATCCTAAGCTTATTGCAAAAATATACCTACGAAACGATTTGGCGAGAATTAGTTGATTTATATCCATTTTTTGCTGAGGAGGCAGATAATACGAATGAATTAATTTCCAAACAATCATCAACACCGGAGGTTAAATAATGATTTATTTAGATAACTTTTCCTTGATAGAAACTGATACTATTTCTTTGAATGCTGTAGTTGATAGTGCATTATCTGTAGGTGCTGGTGGATCGAGTGGTTCTTTAGCTGACAAACCGATTGTTCGTAATGCACGAGGGCAATTGTTAATTCCAGCTTCTCAACTCAAGGGAAGATTGCGCCATGAATGCGAAAAAATAGCACGTGGTTTGGGATGGCAAATCTTTTCTGCACCCAAAGCTAAATCACTTTGTCCTCAAGAGACGGAAGTCTTAAGTCAGTTTAGAAATTTTTATCAAGTTTCTGGATATCAAGGATATCATTGTTTGGTTTCTCAAATATTTGGCAATCCAATTTTACCTTCAAGGATTATTGTTGATGATTTGATTTGTAATTTATCTACAGTAGATTTACCTGAAGTTTTACGTCCGGGAGTAACAATTAACCGTAAAAGACGTACCGCAGATGAGAAGAAGTTATTTTTACTAGAAACCTCTCCAGTAAATGCTCAATTGAGTTTTGAAGGAAAAATTCATTTATTGCCGGATTGTCCAAATTATGCCAAACCATTGATAATTTCAGCTTTAAATCATATTCATGCTTTGGGTGGTAGTAAGTCTGCGGGTTTGGGATGGTTGCGGTGGGAAGGAATACCACAAATTTCCCAAGATGATGAAGCTTGGTTAAGTTTATTGCCAGAGGTAGAATCATGACAAAACTGGAATTAACTATTACAGCTATATCTGCCTTAGCACTGGGAAGACGTAAACCCGGTGATTCAGTTAGCGAGGTAGAAAATTATATTCCTGGTTCGGTGTTGCGGGGTGCAATCGCTTCTCAAATTTTACAGTTATCTGGTCGTCATTCGGTAAATTTGGCAGAAAATGGGGGTGATTTTCTAAATTTATTTTTAGATGAAAGTGCGGCTGTTTTTGGCAATGCTTATCCTGCTGTGACGAAAATCGATGATAAATTGACAGCTGTAAATAATCAAATTAAGGTTTTACCGGCAACTGCTGTTAGTTCCAAAACCAATCCGGGTTTTAAGACTGATAAAGGACATGGAGTTTTTGACACTCTTATTGATGCTTTCTGTGCAGCAGCATACAATCAACCATACCAACCTAGCGATTCAAGAGCAATCGTGCAAGGAACAAACCCCCAAGTAGAAACTTACAGCAGTTTTTACAGCTTGATAAATAATAATTATTACAGTCACAATGCAAGTAGCCGTTTTTTGACGAGGGTGGGAATTAATCGTCGTCGTGCAACATCGGAAGAAGAAATTCTTTACAGCATTCAAGTTCTCAATGAGTCTTTTTTGAAAAATATCAAAACCGATGAATGGGATAATTTTGTTTTTCGCGGTTTTGTCGGAGTTGATAACGAGTCTTTAGCTGAAAAATTGCAAGAATTTATTCAAATAAATTCCGACAAATTTCGTATTGGTGGCTCAATTTCTAGGGGTTTGGGTAAGGTAAAAATTGCAGTCAGCCAAGGAAAAGCTTCGTGCTTAAACCTTCAATCTCAAATTGATAACTTTAATCAAGCTTTGCGAAACAGGTGGCAACTTTGGTCTATTTTCGGTAAGTGTGAAAATGATTTATTATCAGATAGAACTTACTTTACTCTCGATTTGCAATCTGATGCTATTTTGAGCGAAAATTGGCAGCGAACTACGGTAATTTCAGCCGATATGCTCAAAGATGTTGCTAATATTGATGATGAATCCTTAGAAATGCATCTTGCTTACAGCAGCTATGACTATCGTAGTGGATGGAATTCCGCTTGGGGATTAATGAAAGATGTTGAATTAGTTACTAATAAAGGTTCTGTGTACTTATTTAGTACATCCAAACCGGAAAAATGGTATGCAGTACTAAAAAAATTATCAGAAAAAGGAATAGGCGATCGCACTTGTGAAGGTTTCGGACAGGTAGAGGTTTGTAATGAATTTCATCAAGTTTTTCGGGAGAATGGGAAATGACTCAAATACTAGATCCAAAGATAGCGTTGAAAGTACAGCAGGCAATTCGTCAAACGGAAGATGATTTAGTAATTGCTATTGAAACAGCTTTGGATAATTGTCAATATAAGAAATCTGGCAACAAAAAATTAGAGGAATCGCAGTTTAATAATTTACTTCGTGTCGCTGATACAACTGATAGTGCAGAAGTAATTAAAAATTTTATTTGTTATCAAGTTGGTAGGGATGAAAAATGGGGAAGAGGTAAAGATTCCCTTGCTGCTCAAATTATTCGAGATATAGATGTTTCTATAAAATTTAAAGCTAATCAAATTGTTAAAGACAATCCCGGTGCAGATTTTAAATATATTTGGATACAGTTAATTCGTCGCTATATTGGTTACGGTTCTCGTTATTTAACCTATCTCAACAAAGTAGAAGATAAAGAAGATTTATTCATTGTAGATTCTCGTATTGATTCCCAAAATACAGAAGCAAACAATTCAACGGAAAACTAACATTAAATTTAAAACTAAAATTAGAACTAAAATTATGTTTGATGTATTTAAAAATCGTTTGGAAATTAGTGGTAAACTTTCTACAGTTACCGCATTACGTATAAGTTATGGTCGTTCTACCGAACCCATCGGAGCCGATTTACCTGTAATTAAAGATGCATTTGATAGACCGTTTATTCCCGGAGCAAGCTTCAAGGGTGCATTGCGATCGCGTTTGGAAAGTTTCTTGCGAGGAATTGACATTAATTTAGCTGAAGACCCAGGGAACTTTACCAGTTTATCTCGAAATCAAACAATTAAAAATTTAAAGGAAGAATATCAAGATGATGTTGCTTTAACTGATGAATTATTAAAGCAAACTGACCTAATTTCTCGCTTGTTTGGTTCTCCTTGGTTTGCTAGTAAATTTCAGGTAAGGGATTTAACCATAGTTCCCGATTCCTGGTTTGGACAATATCAAGAACGAGATGGTGTTGCAATCGATAGGGATACTGAAACCGCAGCAGATAAACAACTTTATAATTTTCAAGTAGTTCCTTCCGGTTCTATTTTTGATGTGAAAATAGTAGTAGAAAATGCAAAACAATGGGAATTGGGTTTGTTGGCGATCGGTTTACATCAGTTTGAAAGCGAACAGATACCCCTCGGAGGTGGACGTTCCCGTGGTTTAGGGGTTGTGCGTTTGCAAATTGACCAAATGCAGTGGTTTGATGCAGAAGACGATTCTGGGAAGTTATTGACATATCTACAAAATCAAGTTGCAGGAAATATGGATGAATACGAGTTCCAAGGAGAAGAAATTGATTATTTCAAGGATGAATGGACTCAAGCTTTACTTTCGTATTTGAGGTGTTTGATTCCAGAAAAATCTATAGCTAATACCACAAGCGGAGAACATTAATTATGCATAAGCGATTAGTCAACCAATGCACTATTGAATTTAGCATAATTCCTGATGGACCAATTTTGATTAAGTCAGGAAAAGAAGGTGCAAACCCGACTAAACCCGATATGGAATTTGTGGAAACTTATCATGCTGGTGGGCGTTCGGTTTTTCTGCCGGGAAGTTCTCTCAAAGGTGTAATTCGCGCTCATGCCGAACGCATTGTTAGAACTGTAGGTGATGATAAACCACCATCATCTAATAATAAAACTATTTGGGCAAGTAATCCATTAGATAAACAAAATATTAAGCAACAAGAAGAGTTAAAAAAACGATTGCGTTCCAATGAAACCCATGAAATATATAAACAATCTTCCTTTACCGACCAAATATTTGGCAATACTATCATAGCGAGTCGTTTTCGGATCGAAGATGCTTATCCTCATGAATCTCATCCTTTAAAAATTGAAGAAAGGAATGGAGTTGCAATCGATCGAGTATTTGGATCTGCTGTTAAGGGTGCATTATTTAACTATGAAGTTTGTACGTCGGGAAATTTTCGCACCAAAATTCATCTGAAAAATTTCTCCTTAGCACAATTGGGTTTAATAGCTTTAGTATTGCGGGATTTAAATGACGGTTGGTTTGGTATTGGTTTTGCGAAATCTCGCGGTATGGGTACGGTAAAATTAAAATTTCATTCAGCTACAGTTCAATATCCTGGTTGTGAGTTAAGAGGTGATAAAATCTACGCCATTGGTAAAGAATTGAATTGGCAAAATACCTTTTTGTTAGGAGCAGGGGAATTTTTACAAGGGGAAGGAGAAAATCTTTATAATTTCCCCATTAATGATAAGCAAGACTCGATAATTACAGCAGAAGAAATGTCTTATGGTTTTGGGGTACAGCTAATTTGGGAAGGCGATGGTGAAAGGGGTGTCCCAGATTTATTTGAGCGTGCCGTTCGTCAATGGCGTAAAGTATTACCACAAGGAGCTACTGCATGATTTTTGTTGGTTTTAAACAAATTCCATCTTCTGAGAATACAAATGATTCTGAAGAATTACAAAGACTAATTCAAAGTTGTTATCGAGAAACCAGTTATTATTTTCTGCGTTGGAAACACAAAGTTAGTGGTATTTTAACTTATTTACCCTCTGATTTTCCCAGTCCAGAAGGACAAATGTTTAATGCGGAATTAGAGCTACGTTGGAAACAAAATAATCGCGGTTATCAGGTGTTATTGCTCAGTAGAAATCAGCTTGATTCAGAATTAAGATTTACCCCCATTGATAAAGATTGGAAAATTTGCGAACGCAATGCATATTTTTACGACATAGATGAAACTAAATTCCCTCAAGGATTTACTTATAGAGATGAATCTCAAAAGAATATCAACCCCAAAAAAATTTCTATAGGTCAGCGTTATTTTCAAGATGCTAAAACTTCAACGGTGCATTTTGTAGCTTTGACAGTCAAATAAGTTAAAAATCAAAAATCAAAAGTAAATATTAATCCATGGATTTTCTCAAATAATCAAAAATATGCCAAGTAATTACAACTTTATTTCCCTTCCTCAAAGTGAACCTGACAGATTAAATATTCAAGGTAATCAAGAATTTGGCCACGATAAATATCAGCTAACCAATCAACGTTTTAGCGGTAAATTATTTTTGAATCTAACGGTTGTTTCACCTGTATCTGTCAATTCAGGTATTACCGTAATGGGTACCGATTTAGCACAGCAAACTCTAAATGATGTCTCAAAAAGATACGTCGCCAAATTAAGCTTGATTCAATCTTCCGTACAACAAAATCAACGACTTATTATTCCCGGTAGTTCTCTCAAGGGAGTTGTCCGTTCAATTTATGAAGCTATTACAAGAAGTTGTTTGTGCAAGACTAATGCAAAAAAAGAAGAAATTCCTAATAATTACAGTGAATGTAATGATACATCAAAACTTTGCCCTGCTTGTGTAGTATTTGGAGCAATGAGTTGGTTGGGATTAGTACATTTTCATGATGCTAAATATGACCCCGAGAACGATAAACCAGGTTTCGATACAGGATTAATTCCTGCTTTATTTCCTCCCAAACCTCAAGCTAAAAATGCAGAAACTCAGGAAAAAATATATTACTATAAAAATAATAAAATTCGCGGTCGTAAATTCTATCCTCATTCTTATCAGGAAGATGAAGAAGTTAAGCCAACTCTTCGTATCCAGCAAGCAGAATTAGGGAAAAGATTTACAACTTATGTGAATTATGCAAACCTAACAAAAATGCAATTAGGGACATTACTAATTGCTCTCGGACAAGATTCGGAAAATCGATTGGGATTAAAAATTGGCAGCGGTAAAGCTGTGGGTATGGGAACAATGAAGATTGATGTAGTGAAAATCGAACAGTTAGAAAAAAATCGTTACTTATCCTACACTTCAAATAGTTCTAATTTACAAGGTAATGAATTAGAAAATTTCATCTTGGATACTATCAAATTTGCTAAACCTCAAGCCCAAGCAACAACAAGAAATAATCAACCAAAAAAGCTGAATAAACCTATAAAACCAGGTGATAAACCATTAGTACAAATTCAGCAACTACAAGAATTAACAGCAATACTAGGACTTAATCACTGAGAGGAAAATTAATAGTGACAGTTAAAGAATCTTACTCAGAAGATAAAATGTGGGATACCGCTCATGCAATTGCCAAAACATTAGTTCAAAACCAGCAGGATATTGAAGCTAATAAAGATGGGATTCGTTCTGAGTTGGGTAAAATTTTAGCTTATTTACGCAATGCAATTAATTATAATAAATCCGAAGCTGGTAAAAACTTTTTTAAATATTTAAAAGCATTAGTTGATAGTTCTCAAAGCTCCAAACGTAGCAGTAAAACACCATATTATTACCGCAGCATCAATAAAGCTTGCAATCAGCATCTGATCGATTTAGAGTCAAATCCCGATAAGATGTTAGAAATTTTGGGTTGGACTTTTCGTTTATTTAAATACTACGAGGTAACTCCTTTAGAAGATTTTGAAGAATTATTAGTATTAAATCGTAAATTAGAAATTCAAACAGCCGCTCAGTCTCAAGATTTAAATGAAAATGATGAGATAGAAGCCGAGATAACAAATAAAAGTGGAAATAAAGTCACTTATAAAATGTTTAACACTTTAACAAAAACTATCAAAGAACCGAAAAATCATAAATCACTTGCAAAGGGAGATGAAGTCATCGTTAAGATAACTGAAATCGAAAACGGAGTTCCGAAAAAAGTAAAATATGTCAGACATAAGTAAGTCGGCGTTGAAAATCGTAGTTAAAACGTTTGAGTAGCAAGTAGCGAGTAGCGATAAGGGTTTAAAGCTAATTTACCCCCATGTTAAATAGCGATACTTTATTTGTGCCGACTTACTTAAGTCTTAATTAAATCAAAAGTCAAAGGGAGCATCCCAATTTCGCAAAAAGCCCGCAGGCTAGAAGCCTGGGGCTAATATTACAAAGCCCCTCCGGGTTCACTAGTTTGGGGGACGGAAACCGACACCCCCAACTAGATTCACTACCTGCGTAGGCTAAGAAATCTTTTAGCCTACGCAGGTAGGCTTTGTTTATGTAGCCGCACCCTTACAGGGTGTCGGGTAAAATTTTTGTTCAAAATTGGGATACTCCCAAGTCAAAAGTCAAAAGTTAAAAATAAAAAGATAATACTTGTAGATTATTTCCCGAAAAACAGGTAATCGAGACTATTTTCTTTCACCAAAGGCAACATAAGCTGAGTCTGCAACAATGCCCAATAAAGTCACCGAAGAATTTGTTGCAGCATAATAATAATCTACTCTACTTCCCAAAGTTTTTACTTCTTGAGAAAATCCATCAATATAAATAACTAGAACAGTATTTTTGTCTAACCAATCTAATACTATATCAATTTGTTCTTTTACTATTGCTTCCCGCTTATTTTTAGCTTCTTCTTGTGATAATCCTTTAAATTCGTTTACATCTAATAGACCAGAATTTATTAAATCTAATACAAATACATCCCCAACAGGTTTTCTTGGTTTTTTCCGTTGGTTCCAATATTTTACTTTATTAAAACCCCTAGTACGCAACAACTTACAATCGGCAGGTTCTGCTGTATCATTGCTAGGTAAATAATAATCTACAATTGTAGACGAAATTACTCTTTCTCTACCCAAAGAACGCTTAACGTTTTCAACTTCTGACTGGACTATATCGGCAATTTTATTCTCTACTTCCTGATTAATTAATTGTTTGGCTAGTTTTTTTGCATCATCCAAATTTTTTCCTACAGCGTAAGCCAAAAATCCACCTAAAAAAGTAAATGCTACCAAAGTAAACTGCATTGCTGTCACAAATCGATTAAAACTTTGACCTAATTGTCCGTTGGTAGCTTTTAAAAACTCTAACTGACTTTTAAGTAATTCGATTTCACTAGCAGCTTGTGCAGGATTTAATCCTGGTGAAGGTGAAGGTGTTGGAGTTGCTGTTTGAGCAATAGCTATATGCCAAATTTGGGATAAATCAATAGAAGTTAGTAATTCCATAAGATATTTTGTAATTCGCCATGCCAATCGTATTTATATTAATACGGCAGCTAAACTCTTTACTATTCCTTGTAGTTACATGATGGCGATCGCCTTTTTTTCTACGTTGGGATTTAATAGGTTTTACTAACTTTCGTCCCCGTGAAGGGGAATTAATTGAAAGCTTCAAAATACGGCAACCTTTGTGCCAACTTCTGGATGTTTCCGTCCCCGTAAAGGGGAATTAATAAAAAACGTGAAATCTATGTTTGTGAAAAAGGTGTTGATCTTGTTTCCATCCCCGTAAAGGGGAATTAATAAAAAACTAGCAACGATCAGATAGAGATAGATCAAAGCACCATAATAAAGTTTCCGTCACCGTAAAGGGGAATTAATAAAAAACCGGTAGTAGAGGCTGTGTAATAAGGCAAGCCAAAGTGTTTCCGTCCCCGTAAAGGGGAATTAATAAAAAACAAACCCAAATTGGATCATACAAAAGTAAAAAAGATTGCAAGTTTCCGTCCCCGTAAAGGGGAATTAATAAAAAACAAGCTCGTGAAAAATTTGAAGAGCTAGTTGGAAGAGTTTCCATCCCCGTAAAGGGGAATTAATAAAAAACTCTTGCTCAGATAGTGCCGACCTATAGTCGTGTTAAGTTTCCATCCCCGTAAAGGGGAATTAATAAAAAACTAGAAAGAATTGAAGGTCAGGTAGACTATGGAATGATTCAATCACCAAAAAGTGGAATAAATAAAAAACAAAAAAAAAATCAAGTGCATCAAAGAGAGATCACAACGTTTCCATCCCCGTAAAGGGGAATTAATAAAAAACAAAACTTTGTACCAAGACTTACCGGGTAGTGGTAGAGTTTCCATCCCCCTAAAGGGGAATTAATAAAAAACTCATAAGACGCATAAGGAAATTTTGAGCATACTAAAGGTTTCCATCCCCCTAAAGGGGAATTAATAAAAAACTTTTAGAATTTAATGCAGACCCTTCTGCAGTAGGTTAACTGTTTCCATCCCCCTAAAGGGGAATTAATAAAAAACCATATGATCTAGACTTTGCAGGCCAAGAGCAATTTTTGAAGTTTCCATCCCCCTAAAGGGGAATTAATAAAAAACAATTACTGACAAAAAGGAAGGTATACCAGGTAACTAGTTTCCATCCCCCTAAAGGGGAATTAATAAAAAACCCTACCATTCCGAAACCCTTACCATAACAGCTTCCCAAGATGCTATTTTAGCGGGGGGTGTAATTTAACTACCAATAAACCAAAATTATCGATAAAACTAACCCATCCAACAGCTTCAAAACACCATATAGCAGTCAATTAGCGGGGGGTAACGTAAGAATAAGGCTTTCAAGCATCGCTGTACCCCCGCTAAAAACCTGCGTGTGAATAGCAAACATAAACACATTTACTTTCAACAGGAAACTTAATATTCATTTTTCAAGGTTCGGATTTTAATAGAATAAAGTATACAAAATTACTCTTGTTTTTTCAACTCTCGTCGCGCTAACTTAGCATAAGTTTTCACAGTTTCGTAAGGCATTTCTAAATCTTGGGCTATTACTTGTAAAGAATCTCCCATTTCTCGTCTTGCTAAAATTGTTGCCCATTTCGAGGCAATCTCGCTAGCTCTTTGTCCCCCCGTGCGTTTGCGCTGTGCTTTGAAAGTTTCTGTTAAATCTTCAATGCGCTTAGCCAGTAAGTTTTCAACTTTGGGTATATCTTGTACAATTTTTGATGACCATCCCAATCGGGTTTGTCCTAATCCAAAGGTGGTTTTATGTCCGGTTCCGCAATAGGGTGCGAGTTTTCCTAAAGCGTAAAATAACTGTTGATATTCCGGTTGTTTAGCAGCTTCTCTAGTTAAACTCAATTCAATCGCACCAGTGAATCCCGTCACCGCACCTTTTTTACCAGCCAATACTTTATCAGTTGAGATTTGACAGCGATTTACCAATACACAATCATCTACCCAAGCCAAAAAATCATCTTGCTCAAAAGTCATTCCAGAAAAATTATTCCAGCGTCGTAGATAGCTATGAAAAATATTCGTGGGTAATGGTAGAGGAAAATGATGTCCTTTGCGACGAAAACTAGTAGGGCTGATAAATTTTAAAGTGACATTTTTATTATTTTCGGAATTTAGCAGTTGAGCGTAAGTTGTAGGAGCATGGACAATATTACAAGCATTAATTTTGAAAGCGACATCCTGTAAATCAATTTGAGAGGGAATTTTCTTTATCCATCCCCCTATCCATTGCGCTACCCGATGAGATAAAGCAGTGAGATACCAGCGATATTTATTTTTTGTAAAAATTTTTATCTGTCTACCGCTACTAATTATTTCTCCATTTAAAGCAGAAATAGTAAAAGGTTTTTCTGACTCCTCATCATGAAGTTGAGCGGAAAATTCAGAGTCAACCTGCCGTACTTGATCCAAAAACCAAGCATGGAGTCCAATAGTATATTGTGGGAAAAGATAACTGTCTTTTTCAGGTGTTAACTCAAATTCTAAGCCAACTAACTCAGTTTTTGACGACCATTTTAAATTAGATGAAGAACTACTTGACTTCTTGCGAGTACGTCGGAACATGGTAATCTTTGATTCATTTTATTTAATATTTTATATGATTTTAGTCCCCTTGAGGGGATTTTATAAATTAGAAGTCAAAAGTTAAAAATTGAAATTAGGCATAAAGCTGCTCTAGCTATTTATCTCCGTATCCCTTTGCGTAAAAAAATCCTCAGCAAAGAAATTATATAGCCGAGGATTTGAAATCCTAAATTCCCCAAGATTGTGGTGGGATTTAGGGGGCACAGAGGGTTTTAATCTCCTCTCCCTGTAAATTCCACTGCGAACAGATTGCTGACAATTACCAAAATAATTTCCCTAAGCATCATCTGAGCTGCAAGTTCTTCATTTCCTGGAGAGGTTGAATCTGGGTTTTCCAAGTTCATTTTACTGAACTCTATACAATCAGTTCATGCACACTTTCGGAAAAAAATCTTGCACTTTTCTATAATGAATATTATCAATTATTGTCAATTCCCCAGTAGGTAATAGAAATATACTGGCGGAGATGAAGCTTAACTCAGAAGTCAGGAGGCAAAACATTTAACGGATTCCTATAGCAATCCTAAATGACTTGTGAGAAATTTATGTATAATCTGGCGGTTAAAACCGCTACTACACAAACCAAGTCCACCTGCGTGGACTTAATAAAACAACCCGCGCAGGCGGGTTTTATCTATGTAGCCGCGACTTACAGTCGCCAGGTATGAGTCAAATTTAACGTTTGTTTCCAACTTTTAATCTAAGTACTTTCTCATATCTCAATTCGGATTCCTATATATCAATAAAACAATAGATTAATTAAACTTCACCAATGATTGTTAATAGTGACAGCGTACTTTTATTTATTTGTATAATTTGTATTCTTGCAATGTTATGGATGCAGGTTTCTTATCGCCGAGCGCAACAAGCTTTGAATTGGTGGAATAGTAGACAATATAGAAAAATGCGTTACGAAGGAGAATTAATCAGAGAGCGAATATTGCAAGATTTATTTATTATTCGTAGAAACTTAGAATTATCTCAAACTAATAGTAGAGGAAGTCAAGAAAAATTAGACAAATATGATTTAGAAACTTTTGAAAATCTTCATCATTCTCTGATAAATTTGAGTGAATATCTATATCCCGCTCACATTGATGATAGCCTAGGGCTTGCAATTGCGTGTTTAGCTGAATGTTGGAAATTGCATATTCCCCTATTAAATCTACAGTTGGATATACCAACTGATTGGGATGATAAATGTTATGAGCGCAGTCGGTTAATCTTAATGGTTTTTTCCGAATTACTTCAAATTACTTTACCTTTGATTGCCCCATCTGTATCAATATCTATAAGTTTAAAACAGCAAAGTACAAGAAACGAGCTTATAGTAAAAATAATTTCCCCAGATATATCCAAGCTTGAGTCTTATTCTTGCTCGCAACAGTTAAAATTTCTCAAGCAATGCTTTAAGTTTTTAACACCAGGAAAATGCTTACTTCGTAAAGAAAATCAAACACAGATATGGTATTTTTATTGGCAAGCACCAAAGGAATTTTTCGTTACCCAAACCGATAACGAGATTCAAATGTTGGTAGGATAAAAGTCATAAATTTATAACTTGATGTGGAGTAGTAATGTATCAGTCAGAATCAAAACCTCACAAGCTCAAATTTGTTGTAGTTGACGACCAAGAATTAGCTTTATATGCAACTATAAATGTATTGAAGCAGAATTATTCAGATGCCGATATTTTCCCAGCTACAACTTCAGATGAAGCACTGCTATTAGTTGCAAATAATAATCCCGATTTAGCTGTTGTTGATTTATGTATACCTGAAAATACAAAGCATTCCAGTCAAACTGATACAGGGATTCAATTGCTTAAAAAACTAATGCAGCAATATCCTTCGCTCAATATCGTAGTACAAAGCGCCTATCCTCGTTCCCTGGTAAGGCTAAAACCAGTGATTAGCACTCATCAAGGTGGGTTTACAGTGGCAGATAAAAGTCTACCAATGAACGAAATGTTGGTTAAAGTAGATTGGGCACTCAAGGGTGTATTTTATACTCCCCAAGAGATGCGCTCTGGATTAGAAGTCAAGCCAGAATGGTTGGAAATGCTAAGACTGGCATCTAATGAAGAATTAACAGATAAAGCGATCGCCCAACGAATGAATATTGCTGAAGGCACGGTACGTCATTACTGGAAAAAAATTCAGGATGCATTGGGTGTTTATCCAGATGCGGCAAAAAATTTGCGGATTCATACTTTAAACTTAGCTAAAGAAAAAGGTTTAATCGGTTAAATGATTAATACAGCGATAAGCTTTGCTAAAAGTATGCATGATTGAAAACATATAGATTTATTCAGATTTTAATTTAACTATAAAAAAACATAAAAAATAATTTTGGAGTTCTATAAAGTGCAAACAACATTATGGAATAGAGTTAAAACAGAATTATTCTGGGGACGTATTGGTGCATTACCAGGAATTGCTGCAATAGCTGTTATCGTGTTCGCTCGTTTAATTGGTTCGCTACAGTTTTTAGAATGGGCAGCTTTTGATACATTTATGCGTTTGCGTCCAGAAGAAACGGTTGATGAAAGAATTTTGATAGTTGGAATTAATGAAGATGATATTCGTCGGATAAAAACATATCCTATTCCTGATAGAGAAATTGCATCATTATTAAGAGAATTACAAGCTTATCAACCTGCTGTAATTGGACTCGATATTTATAGAGATTTACCTGTAGAGCCTGGAAATACTGAATTAATTAGCACTTTTAAAGATATAAAAAATTTAATTACAGTAGAACAAATATTACCCGGAATCGGAGGTAAGATAGTAAATCCACCTCCCGCTTTACCGCAATCACAAGTTGGCTTTGCCGATGCCATAATTGATAAAGATGGAAAGCAACGACGAAGTTTATTAGCTGCTTCTAATCTTCAAGATGAATGGCGTTTTTCGTTATCGTTAAAACTGGCACAAAAGTACTTAGAAAATAAAGGATTTCCTTTAGAAAACGTCGAGGATGACGAATATGGAATCAGGTTTGGTTCCGCTAAACTTGTGCGTTTTCAAAGGAATTCTGGTGGTTATGTTGCGGAGGATGCGGGTGGAAATCAGATGTTAGTTAATTTTCGCAATCATCCTCAACCTTTTGAAATAGTTTCTTTAACAGATATTTTAGATAAAAAGGTTAAAGCAGATATAATTCGCGATAAAATTATTTTGATTGGTATAACCAGCCCCAGCATCAAAGATTATGTAACTTCAGCAGCAATCAACAGCGAGCATTCTGCCTTTATTTACGGGGTTGAGATGCAAGCTCATACTGTGAGTCAAATTATCAGTGCAGTGGAAGATGAAAGAGTATTATTAAAATCTTGGTTGGAAGGTTGGGAATATGTATGGATTATCGCTTGGGGATTTATTGGTATTATTTTAGGTCGCACTATTCAATCTCCGTTAAAACTTCTTTTGAGTGTAATAGCCATTAATCTATTTTTGATTGGTTTCTCTTACCAATTACTAATTCTTGGCTGGTGGATTCCAGTAGTACCACCTTTGCTAATTTTGGTAGTCAACGGTTTAGTTTTAGTAGGCTTTTATCAATACGAAAAAACTTTGCGCTCGCAAATTATTGCTCGTCAGTTAGTGATTGACCAAACTTTCGATACAATTCATAGTGGTCCGTTACAAACTCTTGCATTAATGCTCGGTACAGTTGAGGAACAAGAGGAAGTAGAAAGAGAAGAATTATTGTTAAAACTGAGAAAACTAAATAAGCAACTACGAGGAGTTTATATATCGTTAAAACGAGAAGCTATCAGTGATGGTAGGACTTTTGATATAACATCAGAGCAACAAGTAGATTTGCAACAACCAATGCATGAAATTCTACACGAAGTTTATTATGATGTCTTAGAGCGAGATTTCCCCCATTTCCAAACCATTGAATTTAGAGTTATCGATTTTCAGCCCCTTAATGAGCAAAATTTAAATAGCGAACAAAAGCGGGCTATTTGTATTTTTTTAGAAGAAGCACTGACTAATGTCGGAAAATATGCCAGAGGTGCGACTAGATTGGATGTCATTTGTAAACAACATCAAGATAATAACATTATTCAAGTAGTAGATAACGGTTCGGGTATTGAATCAGTAAATAACTCATCTATTCAAGGATTTGGAACCCTACGGATACAGAATTTAGCTCGACAATTGAGAGGTAAATTTGAACGATTTTCTAATTCTCCTCAAGGAACTATTTGTAAACTCACCTGGTCGGGGAAAAAACAATCTTGGTGGCGATTTTAGTTGATTATAGCGGTTTTCAAGCAACTGAATATTCAATAGACATCTCCGGAAAACATTATATAGTTTTAAATTTACACTTTGACCTAACCCCCCTGCCCCCCTTCCCGGAGCAGGGAAGGGGGGTTTTAAAGCCTCTCTCCTAGTAGGAGAGAGGTACTCTACGAGAAAACGCTCCGCGTTCATGGAGAGAGGTTTTTTTCATTTCCGGAGATGTCTAATAGAATTTTATTTATTAATTAATTAATTTTTGTAAACCCGCTTTTTTATTTAGCTAAAGTGGGTTTATTTGCTAATTATAAAAAAATAATTATAGTTTTCTATAATCTTGGTGACAAGTATATATAAAAAATCATCGATAAAACTAGCTGCACAACTTTTATTTTTAATTTATTCTAATAGTTAATCAATAACAAAGCAGTGGATAAAGAAATATCGATTGCAAATATTATTGTCAAACTCATTTTATTTTTGAAATTAAAGAGGTTAGATAATTATGCAATTTCGTAAACTATTAATTGCCTGTACTATTAGTTTGATAGCTCTCCCCCTCGCATCTATGAAAGCCAATGCCGATCCGATATCAGATTTTTACCGTCAAGGTGCGGCGGCTGCAAATCAAGCTAGATGGCAACGTTGGAATTCCTACACTCCTCGTCAAAAACAATTATCAAGGGCAATTAGCACAATTGCCGATACTTATTATCAACAAAATGGACAACCGCTCCCAGTAGATAAAAAATCTTTGAGGCTAATTATGAATGCATTAAAAGCAACTCCAGAAGAAGCTTCTTTCATTTTGAACCGCATGGTTGCATATAGTAATGCCTACGCTGCGATAGCTCCCACTAATCGTGTAATTAATCGGACGGAAAACTTTCTTAATTAAACCTCTCTCCTATAAGGAGAGAGGCTTTAAAACCCCACTTCCCTCCTAGGGAAGGGGGGTAGGGGGGTTAGGTGTGTAAATATTTTCCGGAGATGTCTATTGTCTCAATACTCAGGGAACAGGCTGTACTCCTTAAAGCTTCAAAATAACGGGACTTATAGTTACTAAAAATAAAGATGCGCCGAATTTAGCCCCTGTTAGCGTAGCGTGCCCGTAGGGCATAGAGGGGCTTTGTTTAAGTAGCCCCACTCATAAGCGAGTGAGGGAATTAAGCGCAGCCGAAAATATAAATAAGATAGGGATTCGAGTTTAACAAATATTGCGTAAGTCCTATTAAAAAAATCAAGATGTGATTATAAGAGAAGCAGAAAATACTTTATCAAATATTTATATTCACACTACATCAAAATATTTAATTATATAGATGTTAGTAGATGTTATTAAACCATCAGTAATTAGGTGAAATATAATGGATAAAAAAATATTATCGTTGTTTGCAAAAATCGGAAGTCAGCTATTAAATAGCTCTATCTTAAGCTTGATGCTGACAACCACAGTCTTAGCTGCCTACACTCCACCGAAAAACCCTTCTCGACCAAGTGGTCCGATTAGTTCTAATAGTACAAGAAACGGCGTATGTTCCGATATAGCAGAGGCTCCTTTAACCCCATTGGCTCCTATGAGTCATTTTGGGCAAACCGTTTCCCAACAACCAATATTTGCTTGGTTTGTCCCAGAAACTAAGACTTACCCAATGGAATTTAGTCTGTATGAATATAGCGCGAATGGTAAGGGTAAAGAAATTAAAAGTATTGATTTATCAAGTAAGCCTGGAATCATGACATTTTCTATCCCCAAGGATGAATTCAAGTTTTCAGTTGGTAAAAAATATATTTGGCAAATAGCACTTCTATGTGACACCAATAATCCAGCAAAGGATTTGTATGTAGAAGCAGTGATTGAAGTTGTGCCAATGCCTAATTATTTAGGGAATCAAATTGCTCAAACTACAACCTCAATTCAAAAATCACAAATTTATGCTAGAGAAGGATTTTGGTATGATGCTTTCACTGAAATATCAAAGCCATCTCACAACAAACAATTTAATTTAAGTCTGATCAAAAAACTTGGCGATTTAGAAACAAATGCAGCTATTAATTCATCTCCACAACTGAAAAAATCTTTACAAAATCAAGCTTTACAACTTCAAAAAATAGTCAAAATTGAAAGACAGAAGTAACTATAGCAAATTTCATTTTTATGAGGTACATCATAAACGGCAGGATGCCCGTACCACAAGAATTTAATGGGAGCATCCCGATTTTGCAAAAAGCCCATGTCCATACGGACACGCTCCGCTAACAGACTAGAAGTCTGGGGCTAATATTACAAAGCCCACCTGCGTGGGCTAAGAGTTCTAAGCCCACGCAGGTGGTGAGACTAGTTTGGGGTGTCGGTTTCCGTCCCCAAAACTAGCGAACCCGAAGGGGCTTTGTTTGGATAGCCACACCCTTCTAGGGTGCTGGTTAAAATATTTGTTCAAAATTGGGATGCTCCCAATT
>ERZ1740052.83-NODE-83-length-31079-cov-6.302185_pt1 | contig 31079 bp, 27 predicted proteins | sample MGYA00581750_ERZ1740052 | MGnify/ENA primary metagenome ERZ1740052 (study PRJEB43018, sample SAMN04849743) | marine metagenome | isolation source: floating plastic debris | place: Pacific Ocean | collected 2008-08-30 | study: EMG produced TPA metagenomics assembly...
CAAGAGTATTTAAGGCAATTTTCATATAAACCTAGAGGGAAAAGCTTTTGGTCAGGTCATGCTTCTTTATCAACAACGTTTACAACTTTTATCATTCTGTTATTACGTAAGAGAATAAAATATATCTACATATTAATTTTATTTCCTTTAGTGTTTGGATATAGTAGATTGTATTTAGGAGTTCATTATCCAATAGATGTTTCCACTGGATATGTTTCTGGAATTATACTTGGAACGTTATTTTATAAGTTATACAAGATGTTATTTCAAAAGATATTTAAAGAGACTTTATAAGTTTCTTTAAATATTTATTCTTGGTAAGAACATTTAGTCATGTTGCTAAATCTTAACGGAATTATTTTAGAATTTGTTGTTCCTGCTATTTGAATATGTGAAGGAGACCATTCTAATTTTGGAGTAGTAAATACAATTGTATTGTCTATTAACTTTGCTTTAGTTAATTCTCTTTCTCTTTCGAATTTGAAAATGATATGAAGTTCTAAATCTTTAAGTTCAGAAATTAATTCTTTATCATAAGAAACCTTAATAGCTGATTCTTTTTCTTTATTTATTACAGGATTCTCTAATGTAAATTCAGCTTTAGCTCTTTTGGTATACCCGTTAGTATTGTGTTCAATATATAATAAACTTTTATTCTTTTTAAGAATAGAATCTGTAGTATAACTACTTCTATAAAATGTTACGACAGAAAATGTGTCTAAATCAAAATTCTGATTGTATTCATATAAATCATATTGGTTTTTTCTACTGTTCCAAGAATTAATTTGAAGAGGTTTTTTACCAGAATAAAACCAGTAAATAGATGTGTTTTGATAAGAATTAAGAAATAAAGGCGTTGAACCTTTTAATGTATTGTCTAGTTCTTGTACCCATTTTTTATTCCCATGCATTTCAAATTGTTTAGGTATAATTCCATCATTTGCAATAATAATTCGTAGCGCTATGGTTACAAATATTGTTATAAAAGCTAGAATTTTAAAAGCTTTTATTTTCTTGGGATTATCGATTAAATAATAAAAAGGAATTATTACTAGAGGAATAGATATTGGAACAACCCATTGTGCTTGTACTCGACTTTTAAAAGAAGAAACAAAAAAGAAGATTGTAAATCCTAAAACTAGATAACGTAACGCTTTTTCAAACTGATCTTTTATTTTTAATCTTTTAAAAAAGGCTAAATAAACAATAGGAAAGGTAAGTCCAATAATTGCAACAAGATTTAAAATATGATTTGTTGTATAATCAATTCTGTAACTCTTAGTATTTCTCTCAAATAAATGATATTTAATTGAAGCGAAATCATTAATATATTGCCAATATAAATGAGGAGAAAATAAGATGATTGTTGCTAATGTTGTTACCCAGATTCTCCAATCTTTTAATACTTTTAAATTCGAAAGTAAGACAAAGAAAATAATTAGAACTGCATGATATTTACTGTATAGCATTCCAGCCATAGCTATGGCTAGAATAGCATAGCTGCTGAAATTATTTTCAGTGATGTATTTTTTATATCCTAATAAAAAGAGAGAGAAAAAGAAAAGTAGAGGTGTATCAGGAACTGTTATGAATCCGTAAACATTAAATAATGATGTAGTAATTATTAACAATAAAAACAACCAAGTAAATTCTCTTTTCTTAGGGTGTTGAATAAGTAACCAAACAAAATAAAAAGAAAAGGATAAAGATATCGCTGAGAAAAAGCGAACACTTAGTTCTCCAGAGCTAAAAAATAATTTTGAAATAGTTATCCATAAAGTTATCATTGGTGGATGATCAAAATACCCCCAATCTAAATTTTTACTGTACGCCCAATAATATGCCTCGTCAGCCAATAACTCAGTAGAGTATCCCTGCAGTATGTTAATTAACACTAAGAAAAATAAAAAAACAGGAACTGTGTATTTAGATTGTAGAATAGCTTTCATTCAAGCAAAACTAAAAAAATAAAGTACGTTTTTAGGAGAACCACCTATAGTTTTTTAGGTTAAATACCTAAAAGTTGGTAGTAATTTTGAAGATTGTTTTTATATTTTTACAAAAATTAACAATACGATTAACAATGAAGAAGTTCTTATTATCACTTTTTGTATGTTCTACAATTAGTTCATTTTCACAAGAGTTAGAGACAATATTATTAGCCAGAGAAGATGCTGCTAAAATAACAGATGCTTATTTACAACCAGCATTCAAAGGTTTTATATTTAGTATGAATAACGGATGGTATCATACAGCAAAAGTACATAAGAAATTTGGTTTTGATATTACAATAGGAGCTAGTGCTTCTTTAGTTCCAGAAAAAGAAGAAATATTTGATTTATCTGCTATTGGATTATCAAATTCAACAACTTTTGATAGAAATATGACTCCAACTGTAGCGGGAGATTCAAATACACCTGCTACAATAACATATCAATCTACAGTTGCAGGTCAAAATGTTTCGGCTAACTTTCAAATGCCTAATGGAGTAAAAGAAGATTTACCATTAAACTCAGTTCCAGCTCCATCTATTCAAGTTGGTATTGGTTTGCCATTTAAACTAGATGCAATGGTTCGATATACACCAAAAGTAGGTTCAGATGACGTGAAAGGAAGTGTTTTTGGTATTGGTTTGAAAAAGGAAATAACAGATTGGTTAGGAATAGTAGGAAAAACACCATTACATATTTCAATATTAGCGGCTTATTCTAATATGAATGTAGACTATGTAATTGGAGATGTAAATGAGCAAGAAATCTCTACTCGTAATGCTTTAACAGAGTTCAGACTTAATGCTTATACTTTTCAAGCAATAGCTTCTTTAAATTTACCTATTATTAATTTTTATGGAGGTGTAGGTTTTAACTCAGGAAGTACAAATCTAAATATGTTAGGAGAGTATACTTTAAGATATAACACAGGAAATCCTCTTTTACCAAACGTACAAGAAACAGTTACAGATCCATTTTCTTTAGAGCAAGATGCAAGTAGTTTTAATGCTACTGTAGGAGCTAGAATTAGCTTAGGATTCTTTAAAATATTTGGAAGTTATACACTGCAAGAATACAGTTCGTTAAATGCTGGTATTGCTTTTAGTTTTAGATAAATAACAGAACGAAAATATACTTTTAAAAGCCTAGGAAACCCCTAGGCTTTTTGTTATTCAATTATTTAGTTAACTTAGCATCGAATAACATAAAATCAATTATGAAGACAAAATTTTTACTAATCACATTATCATTAATTACTTTTTTAGGGCACAGCCAAGAAGAGAAAAAAGATAAAAAAGAAGGTAACGGAAAAGATTTATTTGATAAAGTTTACAATCGCTATTCAGGGAAGAAAAAATCTATTGTTGTTCTTAAAGATGGAACTAGAATAGAAGGGTTTAAGAAAGATGTAGATAGAAAAAAAGGACAGATTTATTATATTAAACTAAAAGAAGAAAAATCAGGAAAAAAGATAAAGTTAGATTCTGATGAAATTAAAGAAATGTATCTTTATCCAAGTGGATTCGAAAAATTCACAAAATCTTGGAGACATGTATATGATGTTCGTCAATGGGAAAGATCAGATATGGATAATGATGTAATCAATCAAGGCTATATTTATTTCAAGAATCAAAAAGTGTCATTAAAAAATAGAAAGAAGGAGAAAGAATATATGATGCAATTAATAAATCCAACTTTTAGTAAATATATAGAAGTTTTTGGAGATCCAAATGCTAAAGAAACTACTAAATTAGGTGCTTTTGGTTTTAACGTTGCAGGTGGTTTAGCTAAATCTTATTATGTGAAAAAAGATGGTAAAATCTTTTGGTTACGTAAGAAAGATTTAGATGATAAATACGAAGAGTTATTTGGTGATTGTAAAGAGTTCATGGAGAAAAATCCAGTTAAGAAGATAAAGTGGCGTTACTTTAGTCAATATGTATTAGACTACACAAAAATGAAAGCTAAAGAATAATACTCTAAAATAAATTATAAAAACAAAAACTCATGGTCATTTCCATGAGTTTTTGTTTTTATTTCATTTCGTAAATAGCTATTTTTGCTCATCTTAGATTATTAATTTTCAATAAAAATATATAAAATGAAAGTAACAGTTGTTGGAGCAGGTGCCGTAGGTGAAAGTTGTGCTGAGTACATTGCGATTAAAAATTTCGCTTCAGAAGTAGTATTAGTAGATATTAAAGAAGGTTTTGCTGAAGGTAAAGCAATGGACTTAATGCAAACTGCTTCTTTAAACGGATTCGATACTAAAATCGTAGGAACTACAGGAGATTACAGCAAAACTGCAGGTTCAGACATCTGTGTTATTACTTCTGGTATCGCTCGTAAGCCAGGAATGTCTCGTGATGAATTATTAGGAATTAACGCTGGTATTGTAAAATCAGTTTCTTCTAGTTTAATTGAGCATTCTCCAAATACAATTATCATCGTAGTATCTAATCCAATGGACACTATGACATATTTAGTTCATAAAACTACTGGATTACCAAAGAATAGAATTATCGGTATGGGAGGAGCTTTAGATTCTGCTCGTTTCAAGTACAGATTAGCTGAAGCTTTAGAAGCACCAATTTCTGATGTAGACGGAATGGTAATTGGAGGTCACTCTGATAAAGGTATGGTTCCATTAACTCGTTTAGCTACTCGTAACTCTGTTCCAGTTTCTGAATTCTTATCAGAAGAAAGGTTAGAGCAGGTAAAGCAAGATACTAAAGTTGGTGGTGCTACATTAACTGGATTATTAGGTACTTCTGCTTGGTATGCTCCTGGAGCTGCTGTATCAGGTTTAGTTCAAGCAATTGCTTGTGATCAAAAGAAGATTTATCCATGTTCTGCTTTATTAGATGGAGAATATGGTTTATCTGATTTATGTATCGGAGTTCCTGTGGTGTTAGGAAGAAATGGTATCGAAAGTATAGTAGAAATTAACTTAAGTGATGCTGAAAAAGAACACTTAGCAGCTTCTGCTGATGCTGTAAAAACAAATAATGCAAACTTAGAATTATAATAAATTTTAAGCAGACAATATTAAAAAGCAATCTCAAATGAGATTGCTTTTTTGTTTTATCTTAGTAATAAAATTTTCGAAAGTGAGTGTAATTTATAGAAAACTAAAGTTAGAAGACAATCCATTTTTAGCAAAGGTAATTCGCAATACAATTGAAGAGTTCAATGCGCCAAGAACAGGAACTGTGTATTCAGATGAGTCTACAGATCATTTGTTTGAATTGTTCGATATCCCAAAAGCAATTTTATGGGTTGCAGAACAAGATGGAGTAGCTGTAGGTTGTTGTGGAATTTATCCTACAGATGGTTTAGAAGAAGGAGTTTGTGAATTGGTGAAGTTTTATATTTCTACTTCTGTTAGAGGAAAAGGTATTGGTAAAGAATTAATGTTGAAAAGTATTGATTCTGCTAAAGAACTAGGGTATACAAATGTTTATTTAGAAAGTTTGCCACATTTCTCTAAGGCAATAGCTATGTATGAAGAATCTGGATTTAAAACTTTAGATACACAATTAGGGAACTCGGGACATTCAAGTTGTAATATTTGGATGTTAAAAGAACTGAAGTAAGTAACTATAAATGTGAAAGAAATGTTAAAATAAAAAAGGTTTTGTAAGAAGGTAGATAAAGCTCCGTCTACATTGCCAGAGACGTATTTAAAGTTTCTTTTTCATAGTTTTTCATAGCAATTTCCCGCTTCTACTTTGAAGCGGGTTTTTTTTATATTTGAATAGTTTTATTAGTTCAAATCTTTCTCATTGAAAAAAATTATAGTTTCTGTTTCAAATGATTTAATTACAGATCAAAGAGTTCATAAAGTTTGTAGTACTTTATCTGATAATGGATTTTTTATCACGTTAGTTGGATGTAAAAAAGCAATGCTTATAGCACCCTTAGAAAGAAATTACGATACCAAACTTCTAAATTTAATCTTTACTAAAGGTGTTCTTTTTTATGCGGAATTCAATATCCGATTATTCTTTTTTTTATTGTTCAATAAAAAAGATGTGTTACTTTCTAACGACATGGATACTTTATTACCAAATTATTTAATAAGTAGATTACAGAATAAAACATTAGTATTCGATAGTCATGAGCTATTTTCTGAAATTCCTGAATTAGTTAATCGTAAGTTTGTTAAAAATGTATGGTTGAGTTTAGAGAAAAATCTTATTCCAAAGTTAAAAAATGCATTTACTGTTTGCGTAAGTATTGCAAAGTACTACAAGGAGAAATATAATACTGATTTTAAAGTAATCCGAAATGTTCCTAAATCAATTACAGTTGAAAAAAGAGATTTAAAGTTAACACAAGAAAAAGATATTATTATTTATCAAGGTGCTGTAAATGTAGGTAGAGGTTTAGAATTGATGATAGATACGATGATGTATTTACCAGATTATTTATTATTGATTGTAGGAGATGGTGATATTAAAGAAGAATTATTTCAAAGAATGTTGAAAAATAAGGTAAAAAGCAACGTGTTTTTTTATGGAAAAACTTCTCCTGAAGAATTAAAAAAAATAACACCAAATGCTGTTTTAGGTTTTTCTATGGAAGAAGATTTAGGCTTGAATTATAGATTTGCTTTACCAAATAAGATCTTTGATTATATACAGGCAGAAATTCCTGTATTATGTTCTGATTTACCGGAAATGAAAAAAATAATTGGAGATTATAAAGTAGGTGAAATTGTTTTAGATAGAACACCAGAAAAAATAGCATTACAAATAAGAGAAATACTTAAAAAAGATTTTTCAAAAGAATTAAAACTAGCTAAAGAAAAGTTAGTCTGGGAGTATGAAGAACAAGAGTTGTTAAGTTTATTTTTGAATTCAAAATAGAAATTCTTTTAATAATTATTTTTTGTATTGATGAGGATTTTCACGAATACCTTTTTTGAAAATTTTTCTAACAAAACTTCTAATCTTAGAGTCAAAAATTAATAATACATTTTTAATTCGTTCGTTAGGGCGTCCTCTGAATGTTGTGATATGAAATGAATCTGAAATTAAAATAGGAGATTGTGAAAAATAATAATTAGAAATACAACACCTAGTATCATTTTTAATAACTTTACTTACAGAATGCCATGATTTTTGATGAGTAGCCATTACAACTAATCTATTAAACTTACTTTCAATAGTGGTTTGACTTTTTTGCATTCCTTGTGGCCATAATTCTAAATTTCCTCCATTTTCTAATTCCCAATTTGGAGTAACATAATATAAAAGATTTAAAACACGCCATCTTTGTAAGTCTTTATCGTGTGAATTATCTAAATGAGGATTCAAAAAATTTCCTTTTCCCATAAGAGATAACCCACCAGCATATAAAAATTCATCTGGTTCTAAATTGGGTAAATTACAGATTTCACCAATTAAATTTACTACTTTCTTATCTTGAAAGGCGTATAAGGTTTCTTCCAGAACTGAACTGTATTTGTTCATTTGAAAAGCGACATACTTATATTCGCGTAAGTTTTTTCGTTTTTTGGTGTCTTCTATTTTAGGGAATTTTAAATACAATTCATTAGCTAATTCTTCAGGCAATAATTCGTCTACAAAAAAATAGCCAATACTATTTTTTGTATTCTCGAATTGTAATTTTAATTGTTCTTTATTTTCGAGAATTCTATTATATATTAATTGAGAAATATTTGTTCTGGTATTCAATATACTTTTGTTTCAAATTATCTGTAATAATAATATTTTTGTTTCGATGAAAAAAAAGATTCATTTAATTTCATTTGATAATCCTTACCCACCTAACTATGGTGGTGTAATAGATGTTTATTATAAAATTAAAGCTTTTTATGAATTAGGAGTAGAAATAACACTTCATGTTTTTAAAGACGGTTTAGTAAGAGAAAGCGATCAATTAAACAAGTATTGTAAAAAAGTTTATTACTATCAAAGAAATAATAAAGTTTTATCATTGTTTTCAACTCTTCCTTTTCGAGTAAAAAGCAGGGAATCTAAATTGTTAACAAAACGATTAAAAGAATCAGAAGCAGCAATAATTTTTGAAGGTTTACACTCATCTTCTTCAATTGTTAAAGAGGATTTAAAATCAGTGTATGTAAGAGCTCATAATGTTGAACATGACTACTTTTTAGGTTTATCAAAATCTGAAAATAATTTTTTTAAAAAGATATTTTTTAGAATTGAATCTATAAAATTAAAAAAGTACGAAAGGAGATTTGAAAAGCTTTCAGGTATTTTCTCAATAGCTCCAAAAGAACAATTGTATTTTTCATCAAATTATAATAATGCTTTTTATATTCCTGCATTTCACGAAGATAGTTTCTCAGTATTTGAAGAACCATCAGATAAATTTGTACTTTGGCATGGAGATTTAAGAGTTTCAGATAATGTGAAATCTGTTTTATTTTTAATAGAAGTATACAAAGAATCTAACTTCAAATTTAAAATTGCTAGTAGTACATACAATAAGGAAATTTCTCAAGCTATTGGTAAAATAGATAATATTGAGTTTGTTGAACTTTTAAACGATAATGAGCTTTTAAACTTATTGTATAAAGCCCATGTAAATGCATTGTTTACTTTTCAAGCTACCGGAATTAAATTGAAATTATTAAATGCTTTATATAAGGGGAGATTTATATTAGGAAATAGCTTGTTAACAAAAGATACTGGTTTGTCTTCTGTTTGCAATATTGCTGATTCAAAAAAAGAATTTTTAATGCAGACAAAAAAATTATTTAGCAAACCATTTGATAAACAAGAAATCTTAAATAGAAAAATAGTGTTAGAATCTTTTTCCCCTAAAAAAAGCGCACAAAAAATGCTCGATATTATTTTTTCTCTTGATTCTGAATAGGCGGAGTCTGTTGAACAACTTCAAATAGTTTTCCACCTTCACATTTTACCGTTTTTTGCTTAAATTTTACAATTAACTGATAATCATGAGTAGCCATAAAAATAGTTTTTCCACTTTTATGAATCTCATTTAAAAGTTCCATTACTTCTAAAGAAGTTCTAGGATCTAAATTACCAGTTGGCTCATCTGCTAAAATTAATTCAGGATCATTAAGTAAGGCTCTAGCTATAGCTACACGTTGCTGTTCACCACCAGAAAGTTCGAAAGTTTTTTTGTAGTATTTTTCTTTCATACCTACTTTGTCTAAAACTTCATAAATTTTCTCTTTTCGCTCAATTTTATCTTTCCAGCCTGTAGCTTTTAAAACAAATTCAAGATTATCAAAAACATTACGGTCATTTAATAACTTAAAATCTTGAAAAACAATTCCTAGTTTTCTTCTTAAGAAAGGAATGTCTTTTTCTTTCATTTTCTTTAAATCAAAACCAACAATACTACCTAAACCACGTTGTAGTCTAAGATCTCCGTATAATGTTTTTAATAAACTACTTTTTCCACTACCAGTTTTACCAATCAAATAGTAAAAATCACCTTTATTTAAGGTGAAGTTAATTTTCGATAAAACTAGAATATCTCTTTGGTAGATATCTGCATTTTCTAAATGCAGTATTGGCTCTTGCATAAAAAGAAAGTTTTTACAAATCTATTATTTATTATCAATTTAAACCACTTTTTTTATTTTTGGCGATTATTGATCAAACAAAACAAAAAAAATAGCGTTATCTTACAGGGAACGATACAAAGATAAATTCTAAAATGAAATATAAATATTTATTTATAACACTTTGTTACTTTTTAAGTTTTTTAAATGTTGAAGGGCAAAATACTGAAGTTCAAACTAATATTGATGCAAGGTTTCACAGAGCGATAACTTTGTATAATAATAAAGCGTATTCAGGGGCACAAAGAGTATTCAAAGAAGTATCAGAAAATACGGCGAAACACAATTTACAAACTGATGCGGATTTTTATGATGCCATGTGTGCAATTAAGCTAAATCAGACAGATGCAGATAAAAAAGTGCTCGATTTTGTAAAAAAACATCCTTACAGTAGTAAAAAGGAGAAAGCTTTTTTAAATGTTGGAAATTATTATTTCGCAAATAGAAAAGCTTCGCATTCTTTAAAATGGTATTCTAAAGTTAATCCTGCTTTATTAAATGTTGAAGAGAATAAAGAACTGAATTATAAAATGGGATATGCACTTTTAGTTTCTAACTATTTTGAAGATGCTAAAAAGAAATTTGCGACATTATTAGGTGATCCGAGATATGGTACTGATGCGCGTTATTTTTATGGATATATTTCTTATCGACAAGAAAACTATGGAGAGGCTGAAGATAACTTAAGTCAGTTAGCAGATAATGAAACCTATAAATCTGAAGCGAATTACTATCTGTTAGATATGGCTTTTAAAAGTGGAAAGTTTGATAAAGCAGCTCAAATTGGAGAAAAGATTTTTCCAAAAGCTAAGGAAAAGCAAAAATCAGATATCAGTAAAATTATAGGAGAAAGTTATTTCAATTTAGAAAAATATGATAAAGCTGTTCCTTATTTGAATCAATATGAAGGAAAAAAAGGGAAATGGACAAATACTGATTATTATTATTTAGGATATTCTTACTATAAATTAGAAGATTACGAAAGTGCAATCGGCCAGTTTAATAAAATTATAAACGGTCAAAATAGTGTTGCTCAGAGTGCTTATTATCATTTAGGAGAATGTTATTTAAAAGCAGGTAAGAAGAATGAAGCTTTAAATGCATTTAAAAATGCAAGTGAAATGAATTTCAATCCTGTAATTACTGCAGATGCTGATTTTAATTATGCAAAATTAAGTTACGAAGAAGGAAACCCATATAAGAGTGTTCCAGATGTCTTAAAAGCATATTTAGCCAAATACCCACAATCACCAAATTCAAAAGAAATTTCAGGATTATTAATTACTTCTTACTTAAATCAGAAAGATTATCAAGGTGCTATAGACTATTTAAGAGCAAATCAAAATCCAGATAATGATGCTTTAGCAAACGAGGTTTCATTATACAGAGGAATCCAATTGTTTAACGAACAAAAGCTAAAAAAATCATTACCACATTTTTTAATTGCTACAGATGCGGTAAATGATACAATTAAAAATAAAGGTCATTATTGGTTAGGTGAAACGAATTATTTGTTAGGTAATTACGATAACGCTGTTGCATCTTTTTCTAAAATTGAAAGTTCAAATTTTGAAGAAGCTAAATACTTAAATTATAATATGGCTTATGCTTTTTTTAAGCAAAAGGACTATGATAATGCTACAACGTACTTTGAAGAATTTTTGAAAGAAAATATTGATGAAAATGATTTAAATGATGATGCATCAAATCGTTTGGGAGATTCTTATTATGCTACGAAACGATACGGAAAAGCAATGCAAGCGTATGATAAGGTAATTCAAGAAGGAGGTACAGGATCAGATTATGCTCAATATCAAAAAGCAATGAGTGATGGTTTAATTGGAGATAGTAGCGAGAAAATAAATGATTTAAAAAAGTTGATTAAAGATTATCCTACTTCAAATTTAAAAGATGATGCACTATATCAATTAGGAATTACATATACTTCAAAAGGAAATGCAAATCAAGCTAAAAAGGCATACAATCAATTGTTAGAAGAGCATAGTCAAAGTGGTTATGTACCAACAGTGTTATTACGTCAAGGATTATTAGAATACAATAAAGGAAATAATAGAGACGCACTTGTAAAGTTTAAAGAAGTAGTTGCAAAATTCCCTAATTCTAATGAAGCTAAACAAGCAGTTGCTAGTGCAAGAAATGTTTATGTAGATACAGGAAAGGTAAATGAATATGCGGCTTGGGTAAAAACTATCGATTTTGTAAATGTATCTAATAGTGATATAGACAACACAACTTATGAAGCTGCGGAAAATAAATTTTTAGAAAATGATAAAGTAAGAGCAATTAGTGGATTTAAAACATATTTGCGAGATTTTCCTAACGGAATTCATGCTTTAAAAGCAAACTTCTATCTAGGTCAATTATACTTTAAAGGAACAAAAAAACAAACAGCTGTTCCACATTATACTTATGTGATTAAAGCTGGAGTTAATGAGTTTTCAGAAGAAGCTTTAGCTAAACTAAGTCAATTATATTTAGAAAAAGAGAATTGGAAAAAAGCAATTCCATTGTTAGAGCGCTTAGAACAAGAAGGTAATATTGATCAGAATTTAATTTTCGCTCAAAGTAATTTAATGAAAGGATATTATGATAGAAAGGATTATGTGAAGGCAGTTACTTATGCAGAGAAAGTATTAACCAATGGTAAAATAGATCAGGTTGTTGGTGAAGATGCGCAAATTATTTTAGCACGTTCTGCAATTGAAACAAATGACTTTACAACAGCTCAAGATTATTATAGTGCTTTAGATAATACAGCTACAGGAGAACTTAAAGCCGAAACATTATATTACAAAGCATTCTTTTTACATGAAGATAAAGCTTATGAAAGTTCTAATGAAGAAATTCAGAATTTAATAGCTAATTACTCTAAATATCAATATTGGGGAGTAAAAAGTTACATTATAATGGCAAAGAACTATTATAAACTAAAAGATGCTTACCAAGCTACATATATCTTAGATAATATCGTGAAAAATTTTACTCAGTTTAAAGATCTTAATGAAGAAGCTAAAAACGAACTTAATAAAATTAAGAGTAAAGAAGCGAAAACAAATGAATCAATTAACTCTAAACAATAAAAGTTAAAAGAGAATGAAAAGAGGAATAGTAGTCACTATAGCAATGTTTGTAGTAAGCTTTAGTATAGCTCAAAATAAACCAAAGACAGAGAAATCTAAAGATTCAATTATAAAAACAGAAGTAGTAGAGGTAGTAACTTCTTATGCACCAAAAGTTACAGATGCTTTTAAAATTAAAAAGAAACCTGTAATTAAATTATCAGATAAAGCTAAACGTAAATCTTTAGAATATAAGATTCAACCCGTTTCAGTAGCGTCTAAATTTAAACCTAAGAGTGGTGTTTTAAAAGGAATTGATGTTGGTGAACGAGAGCGTTTATTTGATAATTATTTTTCTTTAGGTTTCGGAAATAATTTAACTCCTTTTGTAGAAGCTTATTTTCAAAATACAAGTGCTTTTGAATATGAATATGGAGGTAAAATCAATTTTATTTCGTCTAAAGATCCTGTTCAAAACACAATATTAAACAGTAGTTATTATAATGCAAGCGTTGATTTATTTTTAAAGCAAGAGATGCGAAATTTCGACTGGAAAGTTGGTTTAAATGCTTATAGAAATAAATATAATTGGTATGGTTTACCTTCAGATATCGTCTTTTTAGATCCAACTATTGGTACTATAGAAGAAGAGCAATTATATAAATATTATAATTTAAAAGGATCTATTTATTTTCCATACAGTGCAACAGAAGAAGTAAATACATCGATTGGGTATTTTTCAGACGACCAAGATTCTGATGAGATTCATGCTGATGTAGATGCAAAGTTTGCTATTCCTTTGGGAAGATTCGGATTGAATTATGAGGATTTAGATTTAAGGACGTCTATAAACTTTATCATGGGAGGTTTTGATAGAGCATGTTCAGATCCTCTTCAAAAAATAAACTATAGTTTCGCAACGGCTGGAATTCATCCTACTTATGCTTTTTCATTTAAAGATTTTGATATCAAATTAGGAGGAAAAGCATATTATTCTTTCGATTTGGAAAATACAGAAGGAAAGTTTTTTGCATATCCAGATGTAGAAGTAAATTATCCAATTATTCCTAGATATGCTAATATTTACGCTGGAGCAAAAGGAGATTTAACTGTAAATTCTTATGAGAGTTTTTCTAGAGAAAATCCATATGTTTCTCCAACATTAAACATTCAGCAATCTAGTGAGGCTTTTGATGCTTTTGGTGGGTTCCGAGGAATTTTAAGTGGAAACTTAAATTACAATGTTAGAGCTAGTTTTAAGAAAGAAGAAAACAGAGCATTTTTTGTGTTAAATGAATCTGCTTCAAACGGAATTACAATAGGTTTTCCAAGTGGAATTTTATTCAGAGGATATAATTTCGGAAATTCATTCGACGTAATTTATGATGATATTACTACAGTTGGTTTCTTTGGAGAAGTAACTTATGATTTTTCTAGAAAATTAAACTTAGGTTTAAATGCAGAGTTCAATTCTTATAGTACAACAAATCAAGAAGAAGCTTGGAATTTACCACAAATAAAAGCTGATGTCTTTGCTAATTATAAAGTGAAGAAATGGTATGCAGGTGCAAATTTATATTTTGTAGGGAGTAGAAAAGGAGCTCAACGAAATGGCGCAGCATTTACAGCAATAGATTTAGATGCTTATATCGATTTAAATCTTAATGGAGGTTATCATTTTAATGATTTATTTTCAGTTTTTTTACAAGCAAATAACATCACAAATAGTAGTTATCAAAGATTTACCAATTTCGATGCTCAAGGATTCCAAATTATTGGAGGATTCATTTGGAAGTTTGATTCACTATTTTAATTAATGATATATCACTTAAAATGCAAAAACACAACTATAAAACTATAGTTGTGTTTTTGTTTTGATAAAAAAACGTACCTTGAAAATATGTTAATTCATATCTCAAATTATATTACAGCAATTGTATGTTTAATTACTTTTTTTGTAATTCAGCGTGTTTATCGCAAAGAAAAATCTAAAAGTCAAACTTCTACTTCAGTAGAAGGTATTAAGTGGTTTGCTTTAGCAATATTTTCTTGGGGAATTGGAGCTTTTTTGAATATTATATTGAATGAAGTCTTTCAATTAGAGCAGTCAAATAGTATCATAATTAGTATTGGAGTTTTCTTCTCACTGTTAAACTCATTATTTATATTATTATCAATTCCTTCAATTCAACATAATGAAAAAAGAAACATTGTAATTCGAATTATAGAACGTTTTACAAATAAAGAAGTATTCATCATTTTTGGAGGAGTATTAACCATGATAGCCTCAGTTTTTATAATTTCTTTTTACACAAACAGTCAAGTAAATTCCAGTAATAATGTAATTTGGTTAATCGATATTCCAATCTCTTTAGTAGTAGCTTTTGCATTATTACAAGAGTTAAACAAAGCATTTAAAAATAGAGGAATGCGTTTTATGGTATTACCTACATTAGCTTTGTTTTTATTGATTGTTGTTGCTGTTACACATCGAATTTTTCCAGAAGAAAGCGTGTCAAATTGGGTTGACACCAATATTTGGAGTCTTTTAGGTGTAGTATCAAGTATTTCATTCAAGTTTTTATTTATACTCTTGTTTACGATCTTACTATACAGTTGGAAATTATTAGCTGAGAAAGAAGAAAAACAAACAGAGTTACAAAATACAAAACTCTTACAAGAAGATTTAATTCTTGAGAATGAAAAGCTACAAATAGCCAATGAAAGTCATTTGAGCACAATAAAAAGTTTGAAATCAGAGATTTTAGTAGAGAAAAAAAAATTCAAAGAATTGCAATTAGCGTCTAAAGTAGAATTGTCTGATCGTCAAAAAGAAGTATTAGGAAATTTAGGAATTTGCGGAGAAAAAAAATCCTATACTGAGATTGCTGAGGCAATGAATATAAGTGTAGATGGATTTCAAACTCATATTTATCAAATCAAAAAAGTACTTAATATTTCAGGAGCAGGAGGAAAAGAACAATTAATTGCTTATGCTAAAGATCACGAATTACTTGATTTTGCTACGATTCAGTATGATTAAGCATATGATTAATTATTGATGCTTTTGAAAAAGAGCATTGTGTAACCTTTACATGTTTTGTCTTTACAAACATTTTTGTGTGAAACATTTTAATCACACAAATTATGGCATTTCTCATTCAAGAAACACAAAGTTTAGATCAGCAAATTAATCAATCTTTTCATGAAGCGACGAGTTGGTTTACTGATGCAATCTTATATCAAATACCGATAACAAATACTATTTCCATTCCTTGGGTGTTAATTATTCTCGTGCTTGGCGCATTGTATTTTTCAATCTATTTCAAAGGAATAAATATCCGCAGCTTTTTAACTTCAGTAAATATTATCAGAGGAAAATATGATCATATTGATATTTCAAATCAAGAAGATATCAAAGAAACAATACGAGTTGAAGGTAATGGAGAAGTTTCACATTTTCAAGCATTAACAGCTGCACTTTCAGCAACAGTAGGTTTAGGTAATATTGCTGGAGTTGCCATTGCTTTATCTATTGGTGGAGCTGGGGCTACATTTTGGATGATTGTTATCGGATTACTCGGAATGGCTTCAAAATTTGTCGAATGTACTTTAGGTGTAAAATATAGAGAAATTGCAAAAGACGGAACTGTTTTTGGCGGACCGATGTATTATCTTAAAAAAGGTTTAGAACAATTAGGTTTTTCTAAACTAGGAAAGTTGTTGTCGATTTTATTTGCAGTAATGTGTGTTGGAGGTTCTTTCGGAGGAGGGAATATGTTTCAGGTAAATCAAGCATTTAAACTATTCGAATATGTTACCGGAGCAGAAGAAAGTTTTATTTATGGAAAAGGTTGGATTTTCGGATGTATCATGGCCATTTTTGCGGGAATAGTAATTATTGGTGGAATCAAAAAAATAGCTAAAGTAACAGACAAAGTTGTGCCTGTTATGGTGGTCGTATATGTATTAGCTGTTATTGTAGTTTTATTGACTAATTTTTCTGAAATTCCTAATGCGATATCACAAATTATTAATGGAGCGTTTAATCCTGAAGGAATCGCAGGTGGTTTTATTGGTGTAATGATTCAAGGTTTTCGTCGTGGTGCATTTTCAAATGAAGCTGGAATCGGATCTTCTTCGATAGCACATGCAGCAGTAAAAACAAATTATGCAGCTAGTGAAGGTTTAGTAGCTTTATTGGAACCTTTTATCGATACTGTAATTGTTTGTACCATGACAGCGCTAGCGTTAATTATAACAGGACAAATAACTGCTGGAAATGAAGTGTCTTTTGAACAAGGAGCAATTTTAACTTCTAAAGCTTTAGAAAGCAGTATTTCTTGGTTTCCGTATGTATTAACTATAGCTGTGATTTTATTTGCGTTTTCTTCTATGATTTCTTGGTCATATTATGGTTATCAAGCTTGGACGTTTCTTTTCGGAAGAAAAAAAACTATCGGAAATATTTACAAAGTCATCTTTTGCATATTTACAATTGTTGGCGCCGCAGCTACTTTAAATGCAGTAACCGATTTTTCTGATGCTATGGTTTTTTCTATGATGGTTCCTAACATGATAGGTTTAGTAGTTTTAGCTCCTCAAGTATTAAAAGAATTAAAAAAATATAAGTTGAAGATTAAGGAAAATAAACATTAATCAAAAATATGTTTATAAGAACATGGAACTTACTATGAAAAAAAATAAAACCGTAATTTTAAACTCCATTAATAAAACCAAAACATGTATAAAACTCTCATTTTTTTATTTGCAGCAGCTGTTATTAGTAGCTGTAATACAGATAAAAAAGAAAAAGCTGATGAAACGAAAGCTGTTGCTATTGTAAATAAAGCAGAGCAAAAGAAAGACAGTGCTAATATTAAACATTTTTTTAATGCAGCATTAACTGAAGGAAAGTCATACGAATGGCTACGTGATTTAACTCAAAATATTGGAGGTCGTTTATCAGGTTCTCCGCAAGCTGCTAAGGCTGTCGTTTGGGGTGAACAACTAATGAAAGACGTAGGTTTAGATTCTGTATGGTTACAACCTGTTATGGTACCACATTGGGTTCGAGGAGAAAAAGAAAAAGCATATTACACAATAAACGGAAAGAAAAAAGATGTTCCTGTTTGTGCTTTAGGTTTTTCAATTGCTACTCCTGCAACTGGAATTAAAGCTGAAGTTATTGAAGTGAAAAGTTTAAAAGAAGCTGAAGAGTTAGGTGACAAACTAAAAGGAAAAATAGTATTCTTTAATGGTGCTTTCGATGAAACTTTAATCAATACTTTTCAAGCTTACGGAGGTTGTGTCGGACAACGTTTTTCTGGAGCTAGAATTTGTGGACAGTTTGGTGCTAAAGGAGTAATTGTTCGTTCTATGACTAACGGAATTAACGATTATCCTCATACCGGAACAATGAGTTACGGAGAAATGCCAAAGGAACAATATATTCCTGCAGCAGCAATTAGTTCGAGAGCAGCAGAAAATTTGAGTGCAGATTTAAAAAAGAATCCAAGTTTACAGTTTTACTTCAAGCAAAGTTGCGAAACATTACCAGATGCGCCATCTCTTATCGTTGTTGGTGATATAAAATGATGTGAAAATCCAGAGAATTTTATTGTTGTAGGAGGACATTTAGATTCTTTGGATTTAGGTGAAGGTGCTCACGACGACGGAACAGGAGTTGTACAATCTTTAGAAGTAGCCTACTTATTAAAGAAGAATAATATAAAACCTAAAAATACAATTCGAATCGTATTCTTTATGAATGAAGAAAACGGAACTCGTGGAGCTAAAGAATATGCTAGATTAGCAAAATTGAATAAAGAAATTCATGTTGCTGGTTTAGAAAGTGATGCGGGCGGACATACACCTAGAGGTTTTTCTATTGATGCTAATGCAGAAAATACGGCTTTAGTTCAAAGTTGGAAAACGTTATTAGCTCCTTACGGTTTACACGATTTAATTAAAGGTGGAAGTGGAGCAGATATTTCTCCGTTAAAAGACGATCATGTTACTTTAGCAGGATACAGACCAGATAGTCAGCGTTATTTTGATTATCACCATACGTCTACAGATACTTTTGATAAAGTAAATAAAAGAGAATTAGAGTTAGGTAGTGCTTCTATGACAAGTTTAGTGTACTTAATGGATAAGTATTTATATACAGACGAAAAAGTAAAACCATAATATGGAGCAGATGTTTTTGTATTCAAGGTTTCTTATGGCTGCAATGTTAATAGCTATCGGATTTCATCATTTTTATAAACCTAAATTTTATTATCCGATTATACCAGCTTTCTTTCCTAAGATTTTTGTTACGTATGCTTCTGGAATTGTAGAATTAGTTATAGGAATAGGTTTGTGTATTCCAAATTATCAGAAATTTGCTGCTTTAGGAATGGCTTTGCTTATGATTACATTTTTACCATTACACATTTGGGATATTACAAGAGAAAAACCAGCAATGAAAACAAAAAAAGGAGCCTACATTAGGCTTGTTATCCAATTTGTTTTGATAACCTGGGCTTGGTTCTTATTCAAAAAACTAAACTAACTTAAATGAAAAAAATAATTCTATTATCAGCATTAGGATTCTTAACATATTCTTGTCAACAAAAACAAAAAGTTGATGTTATTGTTAAAAATGCGAATGCATATACCGTAAATAAAAACTTCGAAACTGTTGAAAGTTTTGCTATTCAAGATGGAAAATTTGTAGCGGTTGGATCAACATCAGAAATTGAAAATAAATATGAAGCTACTTCAGTTATTGATGCTGAAGGAAAAGCAGTATATCCAGGTTTTATAGATGGACATTGTCATTTCTTTAGATTCGGATTACAATTACAAAAAGTAGATGTTACTGGAACAGAAAGTTACGATGCTGTTTTAGAGAAATTAGTCGCTTTTCAGAAAGAGAAAAACCTTCCTTTTATCACTGGTAGAGGTTGGGATCAAAATGATTGGGAAGTAAAAAAGTTTCCTACAAAAGAGAAATTAGATCAACTTTTTCCAGATACTCCTGTAGCAATCACAAGAGTAGACGGACATGCAATGTTGGTGAATCAAAAAGCTTTAGATGTTTCTGGAATTACAAACGATTCTAAAGTTGAAGGAGGAGAATTTATCAAAGAAGATGGAAAACTAACAGGAGTGTTAATTGATAATGCAATGGATTTTGTAAAAGTTCCTGTGGCTTCTAAAGCAGAACAAATTCAGGCATTAAAAGATGCAGAGAAAATTAATTTTTCTTACGGATTAACAACTGTTGTTGATGCAGGTTTAGATCAAGAAACAATCGAGTTAATTGATAGTTTACAGCAAGCTGATGATTTAAAAATTAGAATGTATGCCATGGTTTCTGCAACACAAAAAAATTTAGATTACTACATTAAAAAGGGAATTATTAAAACAGATCGTTTAAATGTCCGTTCTTTTAAAGTTTATGGAGACGGAGCTTTAGGTTCTCGTGGAGCTGCACTTAAAAAACCATATAGCGATCGCCATAATCATTTCGGAGCATTAATTTTTTCTCCTGAGCGTTACAAGGAAATTGCCAAACAAATTGCAGATTCAGAATATCAAATGAATACGCATGCAATTGGAGATTCAGCAAATTATTTAATGTTGAAAACATATCAAGATGTATTAAAGGGTCAAACTGATAGACGTTGGAGAATAGAACATGCACAAATTGTAGATCAACAAGATTTCGATTTGTTTAAAAATGTAATTCCATCAATTCAACCTACACATGCAACTTCAGATATGTATTGGGCTGTAGATCGAGTAGGAGAAGAAAGAATAAAAGGAGGTTATGCATTTAAACAACTGTTAAATGTATACGGAAAAGTAGCTTTAGGTACCGATTATCCTGTAGAAAAAGTAAATCCGTTTTTAACTTTTTACGCTGCTGTTGCAAGAAAGGATTTAAATAATTATCCTGAAAAGGGATATCAAATGGAAAATGCGTTAACAAGAGAAGAAACTTTAAAGGGAATGACAATTTGGAATGCCTATGCTAATTTTGAAGAAAATGAAAAAGGAAGTATAGAAATAGGTAAAATGGCAGATTTTATCATCTTAGATCAAGATATTATGACTGTTGAAATTAATAAAGTTCCAAATACAAAAGTTCTAGAAACTTACTTAGCTGGACAAAAAGTAAAGTAATTTTACAAGTCAATAAAATAAAAGGATACTATTAGCGTTAGCAATTTGGCTGAAAACTATTTAAAGGGTAAAAACTTAAATTCTTTTGTCAGAAATAAAAATAGTTAACAGCTTAGTAGTAATTAAAATAGTTATAAAGGGTTATTTTTATATTCTGTAAGGAATTAAAAAATAACCCGTTTTTTATATTATGAAATCAATAAAATTAATAATTGGATTCTTTTGTGTCATATTTGTAATAAATGCTCAAGAATCAGAAAAACAAGCATTGCAAAAACTTTCATTTTTAATAGGTGATTGGCAAGGAACTTCAATTTCTTACGGTAAAGATGGAGTTAAAAAAGTATCCGTAACAGAAAGTGTTAGTTACTTAATGGATGGTAATTTAATTCAACTTAACGTAAAATCTCCCTGGATTGCTTTACATACTATTGTTAGTTATAATCTTAAGGACAAAAATTATTACTATTATCCATTTACAAAAAACGGAAATAAACAAGGTTATAAAGGAGAAGTAGTAGATGGAAAGTTTATGGTATATTTTAATGAAAGCAGACGTTTAACATTTACAAAAACAGAAAAAGGAGAATTTCATGAGTTTGGAGAACGTTTAGTAAATGGTGTTTGGGAAAAATACTTCGAAGATATTTTACAGCCTCAAGAAAAATAATTTTACAAGTTTGCATCTTTTTCACAAGAATAATGTCTATTGTATGAAGTTAAAAAATAAATATTATGATATACAAAGGAGAATGCACATGTAATTGTGATGGATGCAAAACAGGGAATTGTTCTAATTGTACATGTGATAACTGTACTTGTTCTAACTGTAATTGTTAATTAAAATAGTTTAAAATAGAGTTTCAATATTTTTGTGTTGAAACTCTATTTTTAGTAAATTATCTTTGTATTTATGAATACTTATGAGGTTTGGACTAATTATAATGAGGATTTAAAGCGTTTCATTGCAAGTAAAGTTAAAAATGAAGCTGTTGTAGAAGATGTCTTACAAGATACTTTCATAAAAATTCATAGTAAATTAGCTACTTTAAAAGATCCATTAAAATTAAAATCTTGGGTTTTTACTATCGCAAGAAATACGGTATACGATTACTTTAAATCTGAAGGTAAAACAGTAACATTTGATACTGTAGAAGTTGAGTTTGAAGAAGAAAATAAAGAACACACAGAACGAGATTGTTTGTCAGGGATTATTAAAAATTTACCTAAAAAATATAGAACCCCACTTTTCTTATATGATATCAAAGGAGTAAAACAGCAAGAGATAGCAAAACAATTGAATTTACCTTTGTCTACCGTTAAATCTCAAATTCAAAGAGGAAGAAAATTAATAGCAAAAGGTTTTATAGATTGTTGCGGTTATACGATAAATGAAAATGGTAAATTAGTGGGCGAAATACAGGACAAAAAAGACTGTAAAGTGTGTAAATAATGTTATCGGAAACCATTGTAAATACTATTTTTAAAGCTCTTGATTTAAAACAAACAGAAAAAGATAATATACTTTCTAAGTTGGAGTATATTCAGGTGAAAAAAGGAGAGCTGTTGTTAATGCAAAATCATGATGTTAAAGATCAGTTTTTTGTGTTGAATGGTTGTTTAAGAACTTATCATCTTGATGATTCTGGAAAGGAGCATACATTACAGTTTGCTATTAAAGATTGGTGGATAAGTGATTATATTGCCTTATGGGCAAATAGAAAATCTGTTTTAAATGTTGCTTGTATTCAAGATGCAGAATTGGTAAAAATTAGCCAACAAGATTTAGATCAACTTTTTTCTGAAGTACCAAAATTAAATGCTTTTTTTCGATTAAAATTACAGAACGCTTTTGTTCGTCAAGAAAAAAGAATTTTAGCAAATCTTACAAAAACAGCTAAAGAAAGATATATAGACTTTTTAAAAGTATATCCAGATTTCGAAAAACATATTAAAAACTTCCATATAGCATCTTACTTAGGAATTACTACTGAAAGTTTAAGTAGAATACGAAAAGAAATTTCATTAAAAGCATAAATTACCATACATCAATTTTTATCTCTGAGTTAGATTTTAAATTTGTAATATAATTTATATCACTTAACTCATGAAAAAAGTATTATTTGTTTTAACTAGCCACGATAAGCTAGGAAATACAAAAGAAAAAACAGGTTTTTGGGTAGAAGAATTTGCAAGCCCTTATTACTATTTTGCAGATAAAGAAGTTGAAATAACATTAGCTTCACCAAAAGGAGGTCAACCTCCAATTGACCCAAAAAGTGAATTGCCAGATTTTCAAACACCAGCAACAGAACGTTTTAATAAAGATGAGCAACTTCAAAATAAATTAGCAAATACAAAAATATTAGGTGAAGTAAAAGCAGAAGATTTTGATGCTGTTTTTTATCCAGGTGGTCACGGACCATTATGGGATTTAGCAGAAGACAAAGATTCAGTTCGTTAAATTGAAGATTTCTATAATAGCAATAAGCCTGTAGGAGCAGTGTGTCACGCGCCAGCTGTTTTAAAGAATACAACAACTAATGGAGAATCTTTAGTTAAAGGAAAAAAAGTTACAGGTTTTAGTAATACAGAAGAAGAAGCTGTACAATTAACTGAAGTAGTTCCTTTTTTAGTAGAAAATATGTTACAAGAAAATGGAGGAGAATATTCTAAAGCAGAAGATTGGCATCCGTATGCAGTAGAAGACGGGCATTTAATCACCGGACAAAATCCTGCGTCATCAGAATTAGTTGCAGAATTATTATTGAAGCAATTATAATAAGAGCTAAATAAAAAACCACTCAATTACTTGAGTGGTTTTTTTCTCTATGAAAAAGAAAAACTACTATTAAAAACTACGAAACAACATATAATATTTTATAGTTTGTTTTAAACAGTGTTTAATAAAAGTCTTATTACTGTTTTTTAATGTCGTAAAGCATAACCTGCTGCTTTACCTAGTTGCTTTAAATTCATTAAAATTATTTTTATTAAATCTCTCTTAATCATTTATAATTAATTGTTTAATTATTCCTTTCACTACAAAAGTACATTCAAGATCTAAGTTGTTTTTGCTCAAAAGATTTAGATATTAACTCATTTGCAATTTTGAGTTAAAACTGTAGTCATTTCATTATAAATGTTACATTTGGGTATAAGTAAGGTTCTTTTTGTAGAACTATAAACTAGAATATTTATAAAAATAGTTTTGGAACACACATTAGCACTTATTCGTTATATCAATAAAATAGTTGAGCTAAATTCAAATGAAGAACAAATTATAATTGATGCTTTAATACATAGAAAATACTTAAAAGATCAATATATAGTTCAGCAAGGAGACGTTTGTAAATGCATCAATTTTATTTTAAAAGGATGTACAAAAACATCTTATATGGATAGTAACGGTCAAGAGCATATTGTTATGTTTTCTATTGAAGATTGGTGGACTTCTGATATGGGAAGTTTTATAACACAAACACCTGCAGATTATAATATTCAGTGTATAGAGAATACAGAATTGTTTCAATTAAATTATACTACAGTAGAAGAATTGTTTGTGAAAATTCCAAAACTTGAACGATTCTTTAGAAAAATAACAGAACGCGCTTTAGTAGCTTCTCAAAAGAGAATTATTACAAACTTCAGTGAAACAGCTAAAGAAAGGTATTTAATTTTTAAAGAGAATTATCCAGAAATAGAAAAGAGAGTACCACAATATTTATTAGCATCCTATCTTGGTATTACAAAAGAGTTTTTAAGTAGAATAAAGAGCAAAATGGCTAGAGAAAAAAGTTAAACTAGTTTAACATGATTTCATAAAATAGATCATTTTTACCTTCGTTTTTCTTGCGGAAATTTGTCGTATAATTTTTATTTAAAACAAATACGATGAAGAATTTATTCAAAAAAGGATTAGGAATTGCTTTAATAGCTCTTTTTACAGTTTCTTTCACAACGATTAAAAAAGAAAGAAAACAAATTAATATCAGTGAAAGTAATGTTGAGTGGAAAGCTTATAAAGTAACAGGTTCTCACAAAGGAATAGTTAATGTTAAATCAGGATATTTAAGTTTTGATGATGGTAAATTATCTGGAGGATCAATTACGATTGATATGACAAGCATTAATACTACAGATTTAACAGGAGATTATAAAAAACAATTAGATGGTCATTTAAAGTCAGCAGATTTCTTTAGTGTAGAAAAGCACAATACTTCTATATTAAATTTTGCTAAAGTATAATCTAAATGGTAGAATTCTTACGAAGTAACAGGAAATCTTACAATTAAAGGAATTACGAAATCAGTAAAGTTTTTAATTTCTATTTATGGAAATAAAGCAACAGCTTCTTTAAAAGTAGATAGAACAAAATTTAATATTAAATACGGTTCATCTAGTTTCTTTGATAACTTAAAAGATAAAGCTATTTACGATGAATTCGATTTAGTTGCTGATTTACAGTTAAAGTAATCTACAATAAACTAAATAAAAAAGACGCATTATAAAGTGCGTCTTTTTTGTTTTATTAGAAAATTTATTTGTTTTTTAAGGAATCCCAGTTTTCATTCTTTAGTAAATCCTCAATTATTGAAAAATGATCTTCTCCGTAAAATTTGTAGAATTCTCCGTTAGGTTTTATAATTAAAAAAGCTTGGCAGTTTTCTTTAAGATCAAAAACAGTGTTATTCAGAAAATCTTTAGAATCTAAAGCCCAGATTTTTTTCGAACTTAATTGATTATTGAAAAAACTGTTCTTATGGTAAGATAAAATTCTTTGAGTATTGTATTTAGAAGTTATCCTTTTTGAGATTTCAAGAGTTTTAGAAAAGTTTATTTTAGAACTATTTTGACCTGCTCGAATACAGTTTTTTCCTTTTTGTTGAAAATTAAGATATATTTTTCTAGATTTATCAATCTTAATATTTAGCGAACTTTCAATTTTTGAAATTAATTCACTGTAGTTATCAGTTGTTAATTTTCCGAAAATACTAACCTTGGAGTTTATATACTCTTGATTGTATTTAGAGTTTATATTTTCTGGTATAATCACGGCTTTTTTACTCTTACAGCTAAGTAAAGCCATAGAGAAAATGATTAAATATATTTTTTTCATAGTTACCTTCTTCTTTTCTTTTTAAATCCTTTGTTTTTTCTTCTCGATTCTTTTACGCTAGTTACCGTGTCGTTAAACGTATTTTTTGTTTTTCCTGGTTTGTTCTTTCTCCAAGATTTATCTTCAGGTAATAACTTTTTAATTAAATCTGTTTTCCCAACTTTGGTCAACGTGTCTTTAATCCACTTTCTATTTTCCTTTTTGTACCAAAAGAAAAATTTATGCTGATCTAATTTTTCTTGACGTGTTTTCGCAGTATTAACTGGTTTTAAAGTATACGGATGATAACCACTATAGTAAATAACTGTAGCAACTGTCATAGGAGTAGGAGTGAATCCTTGAACTTGTTCCAACTGGAATCCCATATCTTTAGTCTCTGCAGCTAAGTTTGCCATGTCTTCTGGTTCACAAGCTGGGTGACTAGAAATAAAATACGGAATTAACTGAAGTTTCAGTTTGTTCTTTTTATTTAAACGATCAAAACGATCTTTAAACTTATGGAAATACGTAAAAGATGGTTTACGCATTAATTTTAAAACAGGATCTGAAGTGTGTTCCGGAGCAACTTTTAATCGTCCAGAAACATGATTTTTCATCACCTCTTCAGTATAATCATCTAATTCTTGTGGATCAGCATTTTTATTGAATTCAGGAACCAACATATCATGGCGAATTCCACTTCCAATAAATGATTTTTTTACTTTCGGATGAGCATCAACAGCTTTATATAATTCTGTTAATGGTTTATGTGAAGTATCTAAATTACTACAGATTACGGGAGAAATACATGAAGGAGCAACACATCTATCACAAATAGATTGTATTTTTCCTTTCATCTTATACATGTTGGCAGAAGGACCTCCGATATCAGATAAATATCCTTTAAAGTCGTCCATTTGAGCAACTTTATCAACTTCTTTTAAAACAGATTCCTGACTTCTACTGGCAATAAACTTTCCTTGATGTGCAGAAATTGTACAGAAACTACAACCACCAAAACATCCTCTATGAATATTAATAGAGAATTTAATCATTTCAAAAGCAGGAATTGGTCCACGCTTATTGTATTTTGGATGGGGTAATCTTGTATAAGGTAAATCAAAAGAAGCATCAATTTCGTTTTCCGTCATTGTTGGAAAAGGAGGATTGATGACTAATTTTTTATCTCCAATTTGTTGAAAAATACGTCGAGCAATTAACTTGTTAGATTCTTGCTCAATGATTTTAAAATTAGAAGCAAATGTTTTTTTATCCTTTAAACAAGCTTGATGAGAAGCAATTTCTACATCTTTCCAATTTCTGTTTTTAGGAGTTTTCTCATCAGGGTTTACTAAAAAAGCAGTTTGCTTAATCGTTCGTAAACTAGAGAAAGGAACACCTTTTTGTAATAATTCTACAATTTCACGTAGCGGTTGTTCTCCCATTCCATACACCAACATGTCGGCTTTAGAAGTTTCTAAAATAGAAGGAAGTAACTTATCCGACCAATAATCGTAATGAGTTACTCTTCGTAAAGAAGCTTCAATTCCACCAATAAGTACAGGAACATCCGGAAATTTTTCCTTTAATATTTTAGAATATACAGAAGTCGCATAATCTGGTCTAAAACCAATATCACCATTGGGTGTATATGCATCTTTATCTCTTTTCTTTTTGTTAGCCGTGTAATTACTAACCATAGGATCCATACATCCACCAGTAATCGCAAAGAAAAGTCTTGGAGTTCCTAATTTTGAGAAATCTTGTAAGTTATCGTTCACGTTAGGTTGCGGAACAATAGCTACTCGTAAACCATAGCTTTCTAAAATTCGTCCAATTACTGCAGGACCAAATGATGGATGATCAACATACGCATCTCCACTAAACAAAATCACATCTAATTCATCCCAACCACGAAGTTTTACTTCTTTGTTAGTCGTTGGTAACCAGTCAGAAAGTCTTCTTATCCTCATATTTTGCAAAAATACGGTAATATTGGTTAATTCTCATATATTTGAGCAGGATAAACTCAAGTAATTGTAAAGATGAAGTGTAAAAATTGTAATGAAACAATAGAAAATGATGCGTTATTTTGTGATCATTGTGGAGCTAAAGTTTTAAAAGATCGTATTACATTTCGTTTTTTACTAAAACAACTCTTTGCAAGTTTTGGTTGGGACAGTTATTTTATTGTAACGATTAAAAAAATGTTTACCGAGCCTCATATTGTTTTAAGAGAATACATTAGTGGTATTAGAAAAAGATACTTAAACCCTTTTACTTATTTGGCTATTAGCGCAGCATTATCATTAATTGTTTTTAATCTTTTTGCTCAAGACTTTATAGAAATTCAAAATTCTATTAATTCGGTTGAGATAGAAACTTTAAAAAAGATAGCTAATCAAGATTTATCAGAATTAAAGGATGTATCTGCTGAACAACTAAAAAAAATGAAAGTAGAAAAAATGACAGCAGATATAAGGTTAAAAGTACAAGATAAAATAATGACATTGTTTTTAAAGTATTTTAATTTAGTTACTTTTCTGTTAATTCCAATCTATGCATTAGTGAGTAGTTTTACATACCGAAAGCCATATAATTTTGGAGAACATATTGTTATAAATAGTTATTTAGTTGGAACTTCAATGTATGTTTCTATAGTAATGTTTTTTCTTGCCTTATTAGTACATCCTGGTTTTTATTTTTCGAATATTGTTGTATTTACCGTTTACTATTTGTACGTGTTAAATAAATTACACGGACTTAATTTTAAGCAAGGAATAATTCGCTTTTTTAGATTTTTACTTGTGCTAACAATTTTTGCTATAATCTTCTTTTTTATTGTTGTGGTTTTAAGTCTAATTATAGGTGTTATTATAGGGTTTAAAAATCCAGATATATTTAAAATGTAGTGTTATTCTATTATTAAATGCGGAACTTTAGTAACATCCCAATCAATTACTAATCCACCAGAAATAGATTTAGTAATGTCTATTCCATATAAAAGTTCGCATAAATATAAAGCGGCTTCAAACGATTTCGCACCACCTGCTGAAGTGATATATTTATCATCATGAACAAAAAGCACTTCTTTTCTAATATCTAAATCAGGAAACATTTTACGCATCTTATCAATATCTGAAGGAAATGTAGTAGAAACTTTTTTGTCAAGTAAACCAGCTTTAGCTAAAACAAAAGCACCATCACAATGTGAAGTAACAAATTTAGCATTCTTAGCTACTTCTTGAACGAAGGCTATCATTTCCTTGTTTTCTAGATCTGTATCTAAATGATGTTCAGCACTTGGTACAACAAGGATATCAATCTTAGGTAGTTTATCTTTTAGATAATTAAAATCAGGAATAATTCGCATTCCTTCAAAAGTGGTAACAGGTTCGTCTTTGTCTGCTACGGTAAAAACATTCATTGGTTTTATTCCTTCTCTAAAAATGGTATGTTGAAAAATATCGTAAGGAGCAGTAAGTTCTGTATTATAAGTCCCATCCATAATAAGAAATGCAACATTGTACCTATTAGGTTTTAACTCAGGGAAAGTTTTAGGAGTTTTTTCTGCTTTTTTGGTTTGTTGACAAGCAGTTAAGGTGATAATGAATACAAAAAGTAAAATTTTTCTCATTTCTTTAATATTATGATAAATTTCAATGTTTAAAAATAAGTATTTTAAATAAGTTCTGTTTTTATTAAGAATAATTATAGTTCTTTAACATATTATTAAGAGCCTATGGAATACCCATTTGTTAATTTCGATAAATTTTTTTCAACTAATTTATATGAATATAAGATTAATAACAAGGGCGCTTGCTATTCTTATTACTTTTGGTGTTACAGTTAATGTAGATGCTCAAAGAAAAAAAAGAAAGAATAAGAATAAAACGCATCATAGTAAAAAAGAGGATAAAAAGGCTGCAAAGCCGCCAATGAAGCGACCTAAAAAAGGAGGGATACAACCTTACGGAAAAGTAGTAACAAAAAAGCACAAAACTGACGAAGGTTTATTTAAAGTACATTCTAAAGATCAAAGTTATCTTTTCGAAATTCCAGATTCTTTATTAGGTAAAGAAATGTTAATGGTAACTAGAATAGCCAAAACAGCAAGTGGAATTGGTTTTGGTGGAGGTAAACAAAACACTCAAGTTTTAAGATGGGAGAAGAAACATAAAAAGATTTTATTACGTGTGGTTTCTCATTCTGTTGTAGCAGATAGTATTTTACCAGTTCATGAAGCTGTTGTCAATTCTAATTTCGAACCTATTTTATTTTCATTTCCAATTAAAGCATTTAGTAAAGATTCTACAGCTACTGTAATCGATGCTACTCCTTTATTTTCAACAGATGTAAAAGCATTAGGTTTTCCTCAATCTAGAAGAAGACAATTCAAAATCACTAGAATGGATAAAACAAGATCTTTTGTAGATCGTGTTAGTAGTTATCCAAAGAATATTGAAGTTCGTCATGTAAAAACTTATTTTTCTAGTCAACCACCATCTAATGGAAGTGTAGGTTCAATTTCTCTAGAAATGAGTAATTCTATGATTTTACTTCCAGAAAAACCTATGAAACGTCGTTATTTTGATAGAAGAGTAGGTTGGTTTGCTAGATCTCAAACAGATTATGGTTTAGAAGCACAGAAAAGTAAATCTGTTCGTTACTTAGATCGTTGGAGATTAGAGGTAAAAGACGAAGATATTGAGAAATTTAAAAGAGGTGAATTAGTTGAACCTAAGAAACCAATTGTTTACTATATAGATAGAGCTACACCAGAAAAGTGGAGAAAATATATTAAGCAAGGTATAGAAGATTGGCAAGTTGCTTTTGAAGCAGCAGGATTCAAAAACGCTATTATAGCTAAAGACCCTCCAAGTAAGGAAGAAGATCCAGATTGGAGTCCAGAAGATGTACGTTATTCTGTTGTACGTTATTTAGCTTCTCCAATTCCAAACGCAAACGGACCTCACGTAAGTGATCCTAGATCTGGTGAAATTTTAGAATCAGATATCAATTGGTATCACAATGTAATGACATTATTACACAATTGGTACTTTATTCAAACTGCAGCTATTAATCCAGAAGCAAGATCGAATCAGTTTAAAGACGAAATTATGGGGCGTTTAAGTCGTTAT
>ERZ1740052.84-NODE-84-length-30977-cov-6.573443_pt1 | contig 30977 bp, 34 predicted proteins | sample MGYA00581750_ERZ1740052 | MGnify/ENA primary metagenome ERZ1740052 (study PRJEB43018, sample SAMN04849743) | marine metagenome | isolation source: floating plastic debris | place: Pacific Ocean | collected 2008-08-30 | study: EMG produced TPA metagenomics assembly...
AATGAAGTTTTGTAAAATAAAAAGATAGAAACAAAATTATCTTCTAAATAGCTAATGGTCAGATAATTTGATTGTAAATTTGATAACTTTTTGTTATAAAAAAAGAATTTGCTAGTTGATATTCAAAAAGGATTTGAAGACGAAGATTATTGGGGCGGAAATAGAAACAATAAAAATGCTGAAAAAAAATGTGAAGAGATTTTAACAAAATGGAGAGCTGCTGAATTACCTGTATATCACATTATGCATAGCTCTCAAAATCCGGAATCTTTATTACATGAATCGCATCCTGGTTTCGAACTTTGTGATGAAATTAAACCTTTACCGAACGAACCTGTAATCGTTAAGAATGTAAATAGTGCTTTTATAGGAACAAACCTAAAAGAGACTTTAAAAGAGAAAAATATCAACACGGTTGTAATTGTTGGATTAACTACAAATCATTGTATTTCTACAACAACAAGAATGTCTGGAAATTTAGGCTTTAATACCTTTTTAATTTCTGATGCCACAGCAACATTTGATAGAAAAGGAATTAACGGAGAAGTTTTCTCTGCTGAAACTATTCATCAAACTACATTAGCAAATTTGAATGAAGAATTTGCTGAAGTAATTTCTACAGAGGAATTATTAAAACGATTATAAGATTTAAAACTTACTTTATAAATCAAAAGAGACGCTAAAAAATTAGCGTCTCTTTTTTGTTTTCATATTAATGAATTATTCTTTTTTATCCTAAACCGACATCTAAAGACATCATCACAATAAATCCACCTATAAAACCTAGCGTAGCTATATCTGTGTATTTATCTCTTTGTGTTTCTGGAATTACTTCTTCTACCACAACGAAAATCATTGCTCCTGCTGCAAAAGCTAAGGCATAAGGTAAAATTGGTGTAAAGAAAGAAACTGCTATCGCTCCTTATCTAGCTGTAAATGTGACTACTATTTCTGATAATTGTCCGTAGCTAAATCTTTTGCTTCGACTTACTCCTTGTCTTCTTATAGTCTTTGCTACTGCAAATCCTTCTGGGAAATTTTGAATACCAATACCAATAGCTAAAGAAATAGCGGCAATAATCATTTCCGTTTGCTCTACTCCAACTAATGTAGATGCAGCTCCAAATAAAACTCCAACTGCTAAACCTTCAGGTATATTATGTAATGTAATTGCTAAAACTAATAATGTTGTTTTATGCCAATTCGTTTTTACACCTTCAGCTTCTTCTTCTTTAAAATTGATATGTAAGTGTGGTAACCATTTATCCATTCCAAATAGAGCTAATGCCCCTAAAGCGAAACCAATTGCTGAAGGAAGAACTTTTACAAAACCTTCACCCGGACTGTTATCAATGGCTGGTGATAATAGACTCCAAAAACTTGCAGCTACCATTACTCCACCTGTAAAACCTAACATTCCATCTAAAACTGCCCTATTCATCTTCTTAAAAAAGAAAACTAATGCAGCACCTAATGCTGTTAACCCCCAAGTAAACAACGAAGCATATAACGCTCCTTGAATTGGATGCTCTTTAGCGAAACTAACTAGTTGATCAAAAAAACTCATCTTTTTTGTATATATAAATTACTTGCTATTTTATTTGAGATGGTAAGTACCTTCTCGTTTACTTCTATTACGAAAGAACCATCAAATGGCTCAATTTCTACTATTTTAATACGGTTACCTAAACCAATACCTTGCTTATCTAAAAACTTCAAAAACTCAGATGAAGTATCATCAACACCAACACAAAAACCTTCTTCTCCAACAGATAATAAAGACAATAACTTTTTATTAATTTGATGAATATTACCTTCTGCATCTGGAATAGGATCTCCATGCGGATCTTGTTTTGGATATCCTAAAAAAGCATCTAATTCAGAAATTAACTTTGGTGACTTGATATGTTCCAACTGCTCAGCAACTTCATGAACTTCATCCCAAGAAAAATTTAATTTATCTACTAAAAACACTTCCCACAAGCGATGTTTCCTAATAATACTTGCAGCTACCTTCTTTCCAAAATCAGTTAAGGTTACACCTTGATACTTTTTATATATCACTACTTCCTTTTCAGAAAGTTTTTTTACCATATCAGTCACAGACGAAGCTTTAGTCTCTAATTGCTTTGCAATAGCGTTTGTACTAATACCTCCATCAAAACCAATACTCAAATGGTATACTGTTTTTATATAATTCTCTTCAGATTGTGAAAACATAATGAAATTTTGCAAACGCAAATATATAAAATTTATATCAGTAAAATTTAATTTTTAGGTTAGTCTAAAAATTAGTTTATATTTGCATTCAAATTAATTTTAGAAAAGGTAAAATGAAACCTATTTATCAAATCATATTTTTGCTATTATGCATAAGTACACAAGCACAAACTGCTATAGTAAGCGGTAGTGTAATGTCAGGCGAAGAATCTATTCCTTTCGCCACAGTATTAGTTAAGGGAAGTAATTTAGGTACGTCAACCAATAAAGATGGTAATTACAACTTTAAAACACCTTCTGGAACAATCACTCTTATTGTAAGTTCACAAGGATTTCGTAGTGTAGAAAAACAAATTACGGTGTCGCAAGGAGAAAATAAAAAAGTAGATTTCAAACTTATCGAAGACATATTAGGTCTTGATGAAGTGGTTGTAAGTGCAACAAGAAATCGTGTTGAACGAAAAAATACTCCTGTTATAGTTTCCTCTATAAAACCACGTTTATTAAACGCTACTCAGTCTCTTACAGTAGCAGACGGATTAAATTATGCCCCAGGTGTAAGAGTAGAAACCAATTGTCAAAACTGTGGATTTACACAAGTTAGACTTAACGGTTTAGATGGCGGTTACACACAAATACTTTTAAATAGTCGTTCAGTTTTCAGTTCACTATTAGGTGTATATGGTTTAGAACAAATTCCTACAAACATTATAGATCGAGTAGAAGTAGTACGCAGTGGTGGTTCTGCTTTATTTGGTTCTAATGCTATTGCAGGTACAATAAATATAATTACTAAAGACCCTGTTTTAAACACTTGGGAAATTGGCAGTAATCTTGCTGTTATTGATGGAGATGCTTGGGACAGAAATGTTACTTTCAATACTTCTAATGTTGCTGATGATCTTAATAGTGGTATTACACTTTACGGAACATATCGCAATAGACAATCTTATGATGCAAACAATGACGGTTTTACTGAGATTGTGGAATTACGCAATACAACTGTAGGTGCAAAAGCTTTTGTAAAACCTAATGATCGTAGTAGAATTTCAGTAAATCTTAACGCTATACGCGAATACAGACGTGGTGGTGATCGTTTAGAATTAGCTCCTCAATTTACTGATATTACAGAAGAGCTTGATCATGATACTTTTATTGGTGGCGCAGATTATGAAATAAGTAATAAAGATAATACTAATAAATTTCAATTATACACATCGGCTTCTTACACTAATAGAGATAGTTATTATGGTGGTTTAGGTGGGGCTCGTACAAGACAAGATAGTATTACGGCTAATAATGCATTTGGAACTACCAAAGATTTAGCTTGGATTAATGGTGCTCAATTCACGAAACACTTAAAAAATAATGATGTATTTACAACTGGTGCAGAGTATAACATAAGTAATACAGAGGACATAATTCCTGGTTATAATAGATTGATTGATCAAAGTGTAAATTCATTAGGTGTTTATGCGCAATACGAATGGAAACCTTCTGAAAAGTTTACAGCCTTATTTGGTACTCGATTAGATCATATAGCTGTTGATGGTAAATATACTATCGGCGGAATATCTAGGGAAGCCGATATTAATCAAACGGCAATCTCTCCTAGGTTGACACTATCTTACCAACTTTCTAAAGAAATAAAATTACGAGGTGGTTATGCACGTGGATTTAGAGCTCCACAAGCTTTCAATGAAGATTTACATATTTCTAGTGTAGGTGGAGAACAACAATTTGTTATTTTATCAGATAATTTAAATGCTGAGTTTTCCAATGCGTTTACATGGTCATTTAATTACTCAAAAACGATTAATTTACTACAAGTCGATTTACTCTTAGAAACATTTTTCACTAGCTTACAAGATCCTTTCACGATAGTAAGTACAGGTGCTACATTAGCAAATGGCTCTATTCTTGAAGAAGTTCGTAATGGTTCTGATGCCAGTGTTTTTGGCTCTAATTTTGAATTAGGAATTTCACCAAATCCTAAATGGCGTTTTCAATTGGGTGGAACTTTACAGCGTACTGAATACGATGAACCACAAATACTATTTGAAAGTGATGGAACCCCTGGAGAAAATGATATTATTATAGAAGATTTTGTTAGAGTTCCTAATTTTTATGGATATCTAAATGCAACTTGGATACCTAGTGAAAAATTCAATATAGATCTTACTGGAACTTACACTGGTAAGATGATTGTACCATTAGTAGTAAGTGATACAGGTTTTTTATCTTTAAACGAAGTGGATCCTTTTTTTGATTTAAACTTAAAACTTGAAAAACACATAGATTTTAACGACAACTTTATGATCACTTTATCAGGTGGAGTTAATAATCTTTTCAATAGTTATCAAGATGATTTTGATACAGGTGCAGGTCGTGATTCCGACTACGTTTACGGTCCGAACCTACCAAGAACATTTTTTGTAGGTATAAAATTTGGAAAACTTCATTAATAATATAAAAATAATTAGTACTAAGGTCGTTACTCTTATTACAAACTGTAATTCAAAAGTCAAAACAAGTAACGTCCTTAGTTTTATAATATCATGATTTTAAAAAAGATAACATACATACTATTATTTTACTTATTACCTCAATCTATAACAGCCCAACAAAACAGTAGTATTAACTGGATTACATTTCAACAGTTAGAAGATTCACTTTCTGTAAAGCCCAAGAAAGTATTTATTGACTTTTATGCAGACTGGTGTATTTACTGTAAGAAAATGGAAAAGGTAGCTTTTAAAAATCCTAAAGTTATTTCAAAATTAAACACTAGTTATTATGCTGTTAAAATGAATGCTGAAAGTACTGATACAATCTTTTTTGGAGGCGATACTTTTATCAATAAACAAATTGGCAAAAAAAGAAATCCTACTCATGATATTCCCTTACTGTTAGCATCCAGAAACAATAAAGACTTCTCACTCCCTGCAATAATAATTTTAGATGAGAAGTTTAAAATTTCAGCACGATACTTTGAATATTTAGACAGCAAAAAAATGTTAAAAGCTATCAATCAAAGTAAATAAGCTATTGGATTTTTAGGTTAAACTTGATTCAAAACATTTTTGATAATTACCTAGAAGATTTTGTTCAAAAGGATTATCAAAATAAAGAATATACTTCAAAAGAAGAGAATTTATTAATGATTAACTAATTAACACACATAATCAATTAATAAACAAACAGCTACTTCATCAAGCCTGAAGTAGCTGTTTTATTTGGCTTAACTTTCAACACTCTTTTACTTAACATAAAATAAACATTCTAATAAACTAAGCATAATTTAAAAGTAACCTTTTGTTTACACAATCAGTAGACTTTTGCAATTGATTTTAGAATACGTAAAAATGAAAAAAATTTTATTGATTGCTTTAGTTTGTCTGTGTCAAATGGTCGGTGCACAAGACAAGGGTACAGTTACGGGGACTGTTACTGATAAAGAAATGAATGGTGAAACCTTACCATTTGCTAATGTATTTATCAAAGGTACTTCTATCGGTGGCAATACAGATTTAGATGGAAAATACACCATTTCTGTTCCTGCAGGAAATCACACTTTAGTTTTTAGTTTTGTGGGTTACCAAACTATAGAAAAACCAATTACAGTTGTAGCTGGTAAAACTTTAGTTATAAACCAAGAACTTGGTGCTAGTGGTGGTGAACAATTAGAAGAAGTTCAAATTACTACTACTATTAATAGAGAAAAGGAAAGCGCTTTAATATTAGAACAAAAGAAAGCTACCATAATTAAAGAAAGTATCGGAGCTCAGGAACTTGCAAAGAAGGGTGTAAGTAATGCAGCTAATGCTACAACTAAAATTTCTGGTGTAACTAAAAGTGAAAGTTCTGGTGACATTTACATTCGTGGTTTAGGAGATAGATATTTATCTACTAGTATGAACGGATTACCAATTCCTTCAGATGATGTAGATAAAAAGAACATTAACTTAAACTTATTCACTACAGGTGTTATTCAAAATGTAGGTATAAGCAAAACGTATTCTAGTTCTAGATATGCTGATGAAGCTTCTGGTAATGTAGATGTGGTTTCTAAAGAATACTCTAAAGACATGTTTTCTGTTAGTTTTAGCGGTGGAGTTAACACTAACATTTTAAATATGGATGGTGATTTCAGACAAACTATAATTAGTGATGATGTTACTTTAGGGTTTCACCAAAAACAATTTGCTCTTGTAGATTTAATCACTCGTCAAGGATGGGATACTAAAACTGCAGATAGCAAACCTTTAAACTTTAGCGGTTCTATTTCTGGAGGTAAAAAATTCCAATTATTCGGAAAAGATTTTAGACTTTTCGCTACTGCTTCTTACTCTCAATCTAGCAACTACAGAGATGAAATTTTTAGATCATTCCGTTCAAATATAGAAGATAATGGTTTCTCTTCTTTAGAAGATGATTTACCTCAAACTTTAGCTTTTGGTGTAGATCCAAACAGAAGAGATGTAGAGCGATTCACTACAAATTATAATGCTACAGGTTACTTAAATCTTAAAGTAAAATTAAACAGTAATAATAAATTAAAATACAACACTTTATTTGTAAATACTGGAAACGAAATTTTATACGAAGCAGGAAGAAAAGGATTCGGTTATGTATTTGATCAAGATCCTCAAGAAGACGGTGCTTTTGTAAGAGATCAAAACTTTAAGCAAACTTTAATGTTTGTAAACCAGTTATTGGGTGAGCACAAATGGAATGAAAGTAATACTCTTAACTGGGGTGGTGGTTTCAACTTTGTTTTAGCAGAAGAGCCTAATAGAGTTAGAAATGAAGTAAACATTTTAGATATTGCTAATAGTCCTGAGATTGAATTTTCTGCTGTAGGTGATTTCCAACAACGTAAGTCTAGTCAAAAAATTGAAGATACTGAGTTTAACGCATTTGTTGAAAACGGATGGAAATTAGGAGCTTTAGATGAAGATGACAATAAACCATTCAAATTAAATTATGGTTTTGATTTTAGATATAAAGAAAGAAACTTCAGATCTCAGTTCATCGGAGTAAGAGCAAGAGGTGTTAACGCTCCTTCAATCGATCAATTATCTACAGTATTTACTGCAGATGGTTTAGCTAGCAACTTAACTTTAAGAGAAGGTATTCCTGATGCTTTCATGGGTGAATTATTAATCTTAGGTGGTTTTGCAAATTTCGATTTTAAATTTGATAATAAATTATCTGGTAATATCGGTATCCGTTATGAAAGAGATCAAATTAATGCAATTTGGGATGTAGCAAACTTCATTAATAGAGATACTAATGTTCCAAGAATTGGGCAAACTGAAAAAGTATATAGTAGCCTTTATCCAAGTGTTAACTTAAAATATGAAATCAATGAGAAGCATTTCTTACGTTTTGCTTCAAGTATCACGCAAACATTACCAGAATTTAAAGAAATATCTCCGTTTGAATATGTTTCTCCAACTGGTCGTGTAGTGAAAGGTAACGAGAATTTAGAAAAATCTGATGTATATAACATCGACGTAAAATGGGAATTCTTCCCAAGTAGAGGAGAATTAGTTTCTGCAACAGCTTTCTACAAGCAAATAGAAAACCCAATTAACCTTTCTATTACTCGTGGTTCTTCAGGAAACTTCCAATTTGCTAACACTGGTGAGTCTGCTAACGTATTCGGATTCGAAGTTGAAAGTAGATTAGATATCATCAAAAACGAAGATGAAAAAGGTATTTTAAATTTTACTGCAAACGCAACTAAAATGTGGTTCAATCAGGATTTATTACCAAACTTTAGATACAATGGTAGAACTGAATCTGATTTACAAGGCGCATCAGACTTAATCTTAAACGGGTCTTTAACATATAACTCTAGAACAGAAAAAGAGTTTATTGCAACTTTAGTAGGTAATTACTCTTCTGATAAAGTATTCTCTTTAGGTGGTCCTGAAGATTTTGCTAACAGTGCAGTATTATTTAACGAAGAGATTGTTGAGAAAGGCTTTGTTACTTTAGACCTTATTTTAAGCAAACAACTTTCTAAAGGTTTAACAGTAAAGTTAATCGGTAGAAACCTTTTAAATCCAGACATAGATCAAACACAATTCATTAGAAACCAAAACACTTTAATAGAAACTAACGAAGTAGTTAGAAGATATAATAGTGGTACACAATTAAGCCTAGGTCTTTCATATAAGTTTTAGTAATATCCGCTTAACCGTTTGTTAAGATTACAACAGTTACACAATTAGTAATTGTAACCTATAATTAACATACAGTTAAAGATTTCAAAAGGATAATAGAATTTCTTTGTAGCATAAAAATGTAACAAAAACATAGAATAAAACAAGTAAAATGAAAAAAGTAACAAAATTATTAGGATTAGCAGCGTTTTCTTTCGCTTCATTAACCCTAACTAACTGTAGCGATGATCCAGAGCCAATTGGAAATCCTCCAGCTTCTGAAGTAATTGAAAATTTAAATAATGGTATCATGAGTGGATCTTTAGAACAAGATTTTACTTTATCAGCTGGTACTAACTATAACTTAACAAAAGCATTTATCGTTAAAAGTGGGGCAACTTTAACTATTCCTGCTGGTACAAACATTACAGCTGCTGCTGGTGGTACTGAAATTTATATTGCTGTTTTACAAGGTGGAAAAATCAACATTAACGGTACTTCTTCAAGTCCTGTTATTATGTCTTCTGCTTCTGCTGATCCAGGAGATTGGGGTGGATTAACAATCTGTGGTAACGCAACAACTACTGCTGGTGTTGGTGCTGAAGCTGAAGTTGGTGGTTTCATTTATGGAGGTACTAACGATGCTGACAACTCTGGTTCTATTAACTATTTATTAATTAAAGGAACTGGTGCTCAAATTAACTCTGAATCTCAATATAACGGTGTTTCTTTATATGCTGTTGGATCAGGAACAACTATTAGCAATGTTGCTGTTGTAGATGGATCTGATGATGGTGTTGAATTCTTCGGAGGTACAGTAAATGCAACTAACATTTATGTTGAAAACTGTGAAGATGATGCTATTGACTGGACTGAAGGATGGAACGGAACTGTAGATAACACTTATATTTCTAACACTAAAGGAGGTTTCTCTACTGCATTTGAAGCTGATAAGGATAATAAGAATCCTAAATTTAACAATGTAACTGCTGTGTCTACTGTAGGTGGTACTGCTTTACAATTCAAGAAACAATCAGGAGCTACAATCACTGGTTTATCTTTAACTGGTTATGATGTATCTATCGATATGAAAGACGATGGACCATTAGCTAACGTTATTATCGAAGGTGCTGAAGCTAACCCATTGTTAAACTATACTAACCCTCCAACAGTTGATATTGCTAACTTTGCTTGGGTAAACTCTACTTTAAGTACTGATGCTACTTTATTACAAGGAACAGTTTCTGGAACAGTTACTTTAGATCCTTCTTTGTCTTATAAATTAAATTCTTCTTACATCGTACAAGAAGGTGGTGAATTAATTATTCCTGCTGGAACTAAGATTGAAGCTAGAGATGGTGGAACTGGAGTTTATATCGCTGTCTTAAAAGGTGGTAAAATAGACATCCAAGGAACTTCTACTAACCCAGTAGTTATTGCTTCTGTAAACGGAAACCCTGGTGACTGGGGAGGTTTAACAATTTGTGGTAAAGCTACTACTACTGCTGGTGTAGATGCTGAAGCTGAAGTTGGTGGATTTATTTACGGAGGTACTGTAGATAATGATAACTCTGGATCTGTAAGATATTTAGTTTTAAAAGGAACTGGAGCTCAAATTAACTCTGAATCTCAATATAACGGACTTTCTTTATACGCTGTTGGATCTGGAACTACTATCGAGTACATTTCTGTAATTAACGGTTCTGATGATGGTGTTGAATTCTTCGGAGGTACAGTTAATGCTTCTAACTTATACTTAGAAAATAACGAAGATGATTCAGTAGATTGGACTGAAGGATGGAATGGTACAGTAACTAATACTTACATTACTCATACAATAGCTGGTTTTTCTACTGCTTTTGAAGGAGATAAAGATAACGGAAACCCAACTTTCACAAACTTAACTGCTATTTCTACTGTAGGAGGAACTGCTTTACAATTTAAAAAGCAATCTGGAGCTACAATTAATAACATTTGGTTAGAAGGTTATACTACAAACATCGATATGAAAGATGACGGACCTTTAGCTAATGTAATCATTGATGGTTCTGCAGCTTCAACTACTGCAACTTACATGACAGGAACTAAAGTAGATATTTCTGGATGGAGTTGGAGAAATGCAAGTTTATAATCAGAATATTTAAATAAAATAAAAAAACCGAGATCAAATGGTCTCGGTTTTTTTATTTTATCTTTCGTAGTAGTTTCTTTATTTAACTGCAATCTTAGTGCTTTCTTTCCAAGATTGAATGCTAGCTATAGAATTATTTTCGTAGTTTATTTCTTTTAATTCATCTTTTTCCCAGATAAACCACTTACCTACTTTTTTACCTCTTTCATAAAAAGCCATTACTTTTTTATCTCCTTTTGCATCATAAATCACCCATTTCCCATGTAATAACTTGTCTTTATAAAAACCTTGCTCTTTAACATTACCATTATTATGAAAGTGAGTTACTTTTATTAAATCACCTTCTTTCTCGTATAGAGATTTTGTTTCCTTTTGTGCGAATGCACTTCCCATAACTAAGAAGCAAACTAAAACTACTAATTTTTTCATATCTAATAACATTTATTCATTAACATTTATATTACAAATGTAACGATAAGTTTACTTTTAAACAAACTTTTGTTTACATTAAATTAACATTGGGTGTTTTTCCTATTTGATAATCAAATAGTTTTATATTTGTAATTAGTAATTAATTAAAAAATTCTATTATGGCAGTAATGAAAGTAATTGAAATTCTAGCTAACTCAGAAAAAAGCTGGGAGGATGCTACAAAAAAAGCAGTAAGTCAAGCATCAAAATCTGTAAAAAACATCAGGTCAGCATTTGTACAATCACAAAGTGTTGTCGTAAAAGATGATGAAGTATCAGAATTTAGAGTAAACTTAAAAGTAACCTTTGAGGTGAAATAGATAAAAACTAAACTACTACTATCATAAAAAGCGGTATCGGATACCGCTTTTTTTATTTATTTAATTGACAATAATGTTAATTAAAACCCAAAAACATTTAAATTTTTATTAAACAGGTAGGAGTTATTTATTTTTAACTGTTATACTACGTAATCACGATTAAAGAATTCAGTGAATATATTGAATTTTGATGTCGGTTACTAGAGTGTTGAATTGAATAACTCTTTTCACAATCAATCAAAACATGGAAAAAAACTTAGAAAAATTCAAAGATGTATTAATCGAATACGCGCCAAAAGTAGTAGCTGCTTTATTGCTATTAATTATTGGATTATGGGTTATAGGTATTATAACCAAAACGGTTAAGAAATTGATGGAAAAAAGAGGTATAGATACATCTCTTCGTGGTTTTTTAGGAAGTTTAGTTAACTGGGCTTTAAAAATCTTTTTACTAGTAACTGTTGCTGGTCAACTTGGAGTAGAAACTACTTCTTTTGCTGCAATTATTGCGGCGGCTGGTTTAGCAATTGGCATGGCACTACAAGGTTCTTTATCAAACTTTGCTGGTGGTGCTCTTATTATGATTTTTAGACCATTTAAAGTGGGTGATTACATCGAAGCTCAAGGAGAACAAGGTGTTGTAAAAGACATACAGATTTTTACAACAAAATTAAATACAGTAGACAATAAAGAAGTAATAATTCCTAATGGAGTTTTATCTAACGGAAATATTATTAATTATTCATCAGAAGAAAAAAGGCGTGTTGATTTAACATTTGGTGTTTCATATGATGCTGATATTAAACAAACGAAAGAAGTACTTTTATCAGTAACTGAAAACACTCCTTTTACATTAAAAGATCCTGCACCAGTAGTTTTAGTAGGAGAATTGGCTGATAGTTCTGTAAACTTTATTACAAGAACTTGGGTTAAATCTTCTGACTATTGGAATGCATATTTTCACATTATAGAACATACAAAGATTGAATTAGATAAGGCGGGGATCGAAATACCTTATCCACATTCGGTCGAAATTCAAAAATAGAGTAAATACAAAAATCATGACAAAAAACATTCTTAAGGTTTTAGTTTTTTTAATCACTACTACTACTTTCGCACAAAGTATAGGTTCTTCGGGGAGTTCAAGAGGTAGATTTTTTAGTGATTTAATTAGTAAAGAAGGGAAAAATGTAGATTACACAGGAGTAGAAGGTTCTCCTTATATCGTTAAAGATTTTTTCCAAGGTAAAATTAATGAATATCCAAATGAAGTACTTTTTAGATACAATGCTTATAGAGACGTTGTTGAAATTAAGTCGAACTCAAAAACATACGAGTTACCAAGAAAAGAAGGTAACAGAGTATATAATAGTAGTTTAAAAATTGCTTACAGCGTTCATAAAGACCCTGTAACAGAAACTATTGGATACTACAAGGAAGAATTACCTTTAAAAAACTTTACTTTATTATCTAAGCAAAAAGTAAAATTCCTTAAGGAAAAGCAAGCTGTATCTAGTTACGAAAACTCTAAACCTGCTAGGTTTAAAAGAATAAAAGATGTTTACTATTTAGACTTTGGAAAAGGTGAATTAAAAAAACTACCAAAGAAAAAGAAAGCTTTCTTCAAGTTGATGGGAGACAAAAAAGACAAGGTTAAAGAGTTTGCTAAAACAAACAAATTAAAGCACAAAAGAAAGAAAGATTTATTTAGAATTTTAAGATACTATAGTTCTTTATAATTATTTCTTTTGTGGAGTAACCATAAAATCTTTTAAATAAAAAGGTTCAAAATAAGCGACATCTTCGATGTCGTTTTTTTTGTACTTAGCATAACTTAATTCTGCCATTTGTACTGAAGAAGGATGTTTATCTTTTACGAAAACAAAATTAGGATGATTTAAAATCTCTTTACATTTATCACTTCCATCACCTAACAGATAAACTTTTTTATCAGTATACTCTTTGAAAGAGTTTTCATCAATAACTTCAGCTTTTACTTCTCTTATTTGTTCTTTAGAATTTGTGAAAACTGCAGAATAAACTTCCATACGTCTAGCGTCTAACATTGGAATAATATAAGCCTCTTCTTTTACATCTATAGAAAGCGCTAAAGCATTTAATGTTTCAACACTTATTAATGGCTTATTTAAAGCAAAACAAAGTCCTTTAGCTGCTGAAACTCCTATTCGTAAACCAGTATAAGAACCCGGACCTTTACTTACAGCTATAGCATCTAAACTTTCGATAGAAACTCCAGAAGATTTTATAACATCTAAAATAAATGGATGTAATTTTTCTGCATGAGAATAATTCAAATCATTTAATTCTTTAGATATTATAACTTCATCTTTATTAGAAATACAAACAGAACAGTTTTTAGTAGATGTTTCTATATTTAAAATTAAAGCCATTAATATAATTTTTTTGCAAATATATCATATACGTAAAAAAAAACCTCACAAATTAATTTGCAAGGCTTAAAATAAGTATAGTTAGTTGTTAACTTTAATCTAAAATATTTTCTCCGTAATAGAACTTTAAAACTTTTGTTTTAAAAATATAATCAAATTTGGCTCTAATTAAGGCCGATTCTGCATTTACTAATCGATTACGAACTTGATCATAGTCGAATCTAGTTATAGGTCCATACTCATAACTTGCTTGAGCATTTTTGAAAGCTTCATTTTGCGATTCTAAAGATATACTTGCTGCTTCAAAAGTTTTTGCTGCAGCTTTAGCATCTAAAAATGCTTGTTCTATAGTTTGTTTTAAACTTAATTTTTCTATTTCTAAATTATTCTCAGAAATCAGTTTTTGAATTTTAGATCTTTCAACACTTGCATCATTTCTAAAACCATTAAAAACGGGAATACTTATGTTAAAACCTAAACCATAACCTAAATTGTTATCTAATTGAGTAAAAAGACCAGTATTACTGAAACCTGGAGGTAAATCTAAATTGAAACCATAATTAGAACCGATATTAGCCGAAGTAGATATTGATGGTAAATAACCAGATCTTGCTACTTCAATACCTAATTCTGAGTTTTGAATATTCAATTTAGCTCTTTCTATTTCTGGTCTATTTTTTAATGCCTTTTGGTATACTTCATTTGAACTACTATAAAGTAAAGCTGCTGAAGGTGAACCAATTTCAATTGAAGCAACTTCAAATCCTTCATATTCTACTTGTAATAATTGTGATAGATTAAGTAAAGCAATATTTAATCCATTTTCCTGACTTACTACACTTTGAGCATCATTAGCTGCTGTCGATTGAATGTTTAGTAAATCTCCTTTTGGAATAGAACCTGTATCAAACTGAGCTTGGGCTCTTTCTATTTGCTTTTTACTAATATCTGCCTGAAATTTGGCTACTTCTAAGTTCTCTTTAGCAAACAGAACATTTAAATAAGTATTCACTACTCTTAGCGCAATATCATTTTCAATAACTTCTAAATCTAATTTACTTCTTTCTACACCAAGTTTAGCTTGCTTGTAAGTATTTAAATTTCTGAATCCGTTAAAGATGTTATAACTTACTCCTAAACTTAAAGAACCTCCAAATGTAGTAGTAGAGACTCTATCGTTAGAAACTGGATCAAAAGTAGAACCAAAATTTAAACTTCCACCAGTTGAAGCATTAACTGATGGTAAAAAATTAGCTTTATTACTTTTTACATCTTTTTCAGCAACTTGAACATTAAGTTCATTTATTTTGACCTGTATATTATTCTTCAAAGCATGATCTACACACTCTTTTAATGTCCATTTTTTTTGACTATAGGAAAGTATAGAAACTAATAAAAAAGGAAATAACAGTAGTAATTTTTTGTTCTTCACAATCTTTGTTTATTTAGTAAGTATCGATATGACGACAAAGTAAACAATATGTTACAAAAAAAGAACGAAATTAATTACTAGTTTTTTTTCTATGCCTGTATAAGAAGAACAAAAGTAATCCAATTAATAAATATGGAAATACCATTAAATAGGTAATTCCATTGTTAACTCCCTCGGCAACAGACTCATCTCCTCCTTCAATAACGGCTTTACACATTGCACATTGTGCGTTTGCTAACGAAGAAATTAATAATAAAAAAAATAAAATTCTTTTAAACATAATAAGGTGAAATCATGATATAAATAATTACTCCAGTAACTGCAACATATAACCATAATGGATAAGCAATTTTTGCTATTTTCTTGTGCATTTTAAACTGACCTAATTTAGCTCTCATAAAAGTAAAAAGTACAAAAGGAATAATTACTATAGACAATAATATATGTGTAATTAAAATAAAGTAATAAACATATTTAATTGTTCCTTCACCTCCGTATGGTGTTGACTCTGATGTCATATGGTAAGCAACATACATAACTAAAAACAATGCAGAAGAAATAATTGCTAAAGTATTTAATTGTTCATGTCTCTTTTTGTTACTCTTTTTTATTGCCATTACAGAGAATATCAACAATAAAGCTGTTATTCCATTCATAGTAGCATAAATAGGGGGTAAAAACCTTAAAGGTTCTACATTTGGAATTTTAATTCCAAAAAGTGCAGCAACTGCTATAGGAATCACTATAGATACTACAGTGATAAACTTTTTATATTTTTTTTCTTGAATAGTAAGATTACTCATTTAACAATAACTTTATATCTTGTTTTAACTCCGTAATTTGATCTGGAAAGGTTTCTTCTTTTAAAGCTCTGTAATACATAATCGGATTACCATACTCATCGTATCTTGAACGTATGTGACCTTGTTTATCAACTAGAGCAAATAAACCTGAATGATAAAAACCTCCATGATCTTCTCCACCTTCTCCAACAGGTAATTTGAAGCCTGTGTTAGAAAGTTCAAAAACATCTTCAACTGGCTTTCCTGTTAACAAGTGCCAGTTCACATGTGTCATTTTATAATTTTCAGCATAACTTTTCAATACCTCAGGAGTATCTTTATCAGGTGTTATACTAAATGAAGCAATACCAAAGTTTGGATTTCCTATGAATTCATTCTGAACACTAACCATTTTTCTATTCATGATAGGACAAATCGTAGGACAAGTTGTGAAGAAGAACTCAACTACATAAACTTTACCTAAATAATCTTTGTTAGAAATTGTTTTTCCATCTTGGTCTACAAACTCAAAATCAGGCACTTTATTAAACTTATGTAAATCTGCTTTTTGAAAATGTTTTACAATTTTAGGAACTGAATAAATTCCAAATAGTAAGATTATAAATGAAATCCCTATGTAAGAATAATTACTTTTCTTCATTTGATATACTTTTTATTCTTCTATCTTCACTTCTATTATTCTTCTTTAATGCTAAACTATATTCTGCTAGAACAACTTTAACATCATCGAACATATCATTTTTTAGTTCAGCTACAGATTGCATATTATAACCATAAAGTTTCTTTTCTTTAAGTTTTTTTATAGTAGATTCTCCTCTGCGCAATGCTACTTCTTTGTCTATTATAAAAGCTTTTTTAGAATGAATATTAGCATCTAATTTTTCATTAGTCTGAAAACTTTCATAAAGCGCATCTATCTCAGCTTTAGAAGCGTATAAAAACTTCCATTTAATCATATTTGTATACTTACCTAATTTCTTTTCCAGTTCTTCTGTTTGACTTTTATAGGCTTCATCTACAAATGAAATTAATTGAAAATCTGTGTATCCGTAAAATTTCTTATAAATCTTTTCATTCAGATTGAAAATTTCACCTCTACTATCAGTAGTATCCTTACCGATAAAATTAACGACAGTAACTTTTCCTTTGAATTTAAATTTTCTATCAATATTACTTACATCTATAACATCCTTTGTAACCACTGGAAGTTTACCGAAATTATAAGTTCCCATTTGAAGATATACATAGAATAATAATGGAACTATAAATAGGACAAATAGAACTGCGTGTTTTTTACTAATCTTCATTACAATAAGTGTATAGTTTAAAGCAAAAAAAAGGTGGTTAAAACCACCAATTTTATATTGTTACCATTTAATTAATGGTGCTAATGTTTCATATAAATAATCTCCTTCTAATAAAACTATAAATAGTAAATAGCAAATTAAAAAAACTCCTGTCCATACTATAGATCTTCTAAACCATTTTTTCTCTCCTTCTAAGTGCATGAACGCCCAAGCGATATAGTAAGCTTTAGCTAAAGTAAGAATAATGAATATCCAGTTTAACCAACTTGTTCCTGGACCATGTAAGTGTAATGCATCTGGTTTAACAATACCTAAACCTACTTCTACTGCTGTAATTATAGATAATATAGCTAGAACTATCCAGATTCTTTTATTTGACTCGTGTGTATGACCTGCCATTTTAAATACTTTATTTTATTATTAAACTAAGTAGAAGAATGTGAATACAAATACCCAAACTAAATCTACAAAGTGCCAATATAATCCTACTTTTTCTACCATTTCGTAGTGTCCTCTTTTCTCGTAAGTACCTAACACTACATTAAAGAAAATAATGATATTGATTACAATTCCAGAGAATACGTGGAAACCGTGGAAACCTGTAATAAAAAAGAAGAAATCTGCAAAAATTGGATTACCATATTCATTATCAATAAGATTTGCTCCTTCAACAACTAATTTTGCTTTAGCTACTTGTTTAAGACTTTCTTCTCTAGATAAAACAATCTTCTTCTTAGTTGCTAAATCAATCTTCTCGCTTCTAACTTGTAAAGAGGGATCATTTTTGAACGCTTCTTGAACCTGAGCTACAGAGTACTGAGATATTGTAGCTTCATTTGTAAACCATAATCCGTTTTTTCTTGAGTGTTGAACTCTTCCATCAGCTCTACTGTCTTTAACAAAATCCGCTAAAGCGATCTGCTCACCATTTTTAACGAATTGTATTATTTTGTTGTCTGTAGTTTTAACAGCCCCATAAGAGCCTTTAATGAATGTTTTCCATTCCCAGGCCTGAGAACCAACGAATATTAATCCGAAAACAATAGTAACAAACATGTAAAGTGCTACTTTCTTTTGTTGCATTTTATGCCCTGCATCTACAGCTAAAACCATAGTTACAGAAGACACAATAAGAATAAATGTCATGAATGCAACATAATACATTGGGTAGTTACCATGGAAAAAAGGAACGTGAGTAAATACTTCATCGGCAATCGGCCATGAATCTATAAACTTAAAACGTGTTAAACCATAAGCAGCTAAGAACCCAGAAAAGGTTAAAGCATCAGACAAGATGAAGAACCACATCATCATTTTACCATAACTAGCGCCAAATGGTTTCACACCACCTCCGCTCCAGGTCTCTTTATTATCAGAATTTACAGCGATATTAGCTTCCATAAATATCTTTATCAGTTAAATTTTGTTAAATCGTCCGCCAAAATTACACATTTTTAATCATCTAATGAAATAGAAAAAGAAAAATAGATAAATCCATAAAACATCTACAAAATGCCAGAAGATTGCACCTAGTTCAAAACCAAGCATATCAGCAGAAGAGTACTTCTTTTTAAAATGATTATAAATAACAACAATTAGTACAATTACACCTCCTGACAAGTGTAAAACATGCATAAAAGTAATAATTAGTAGTAATGAAACAGATACTGTACTTCCTGGACCTGTAAAATATAATCCAGAACTACGTAGTTGTTCAAATCCTACATATTGGAACCAAACAAATGCTAAACCTAAAATAAAAGTTAGGGTTAGTAAAATAAAAGATAATTGTAGTTTATCTTGTTTTAGTAATCTATGAGATAAAAACAAGGTTATACTACTTAAAACTATTAAAATTGTACTCACATAAAAAGCTTGAGGTAAATCGAAAGTTACCCAATCATCTCTTTTCATACTTATAATGTAAGCACTTGTTAAACCAGCAAAGAACATTACCATACTTATAAGTGAAACCCATAACATTGGTTTTGCTGATTTTCTTTTCGCTACTCTTAACTCACTATCAACTTTAGCTCTATCCATTAGTGTAAAAATTTATCTATAACATATATTATTGGCAACACTGTGATATAAAATACACTAGCCAACATTAACTTTCTCGCATCTATATTCGACTCTGATTTATACAATTTTATTGCATAAAATAGCATTAACAACCCTAAACTTGCTACAATGACTGCTGTTATAGGATATATATAGAGAGCCCCAGTACTCTTTAAAACTGGTGCAATAGAAATTAAAATCATCACAGCAGTATAAAATATCATTTGAACAACAGCTCCTTTGTCTTTTTTATCCATTGGAAGCATATGCAAACCAGCTTTATTGTATTCTTCATATTGCAACCATCCGATAGCCCAAAAGTGTGGAAATTGCCAAAAAAATTGAACCATAAATAAAAATCCCGCTTCAATCCCGAATTTACCTGTTGCAGCAACCCAACCTAACATAAAAGGTATTGCTCCAGGAATTGCTCCAACAAAAACTGCTAAAGGTGTTACAGCTTTTAAAGGCGTATATGCACTTGTATAAAGAAAGATAGATATTGCTCCAAACAAAGCACATTTCGGATTGATAGCATATAATATTGCAATACCAGATATAGTAAATAATGAAGCTATGGTTAATGCTACAGTAGGACTCATTCTTCCTGCAGGAAGCGGTCTGTTTTTAGTACGTTGCATTAATTTGTCTATATCTTTTTCAATTACTTGATTAAAAGCATTAGATGCGCCAACCATTAAGTAGCCACCAATACCTAACATTAATATAGTTGTATAATCTATAATTTCTGCTCCTAATAAATACCCAGCAATTGATGTAAATACAACACTTACCGAAAGTCCAACTTTAGTAAGCTGCTTAAAATCTAAAAAAACTATTTTCAATATCGACTTGTCTTCAACCAAAACTAAACCCACCTTGCTAATTCCAAAATTTTTGCAAAGATATTCTATAATAGTGTAACCACCATGTTTTTTGAGTTTTATTAATGAGTGAAAATATTTTTATTAAAAAAATATCTTTTTTGTTTGTAGAATACAAACAACATTGTATATTTGCACCCGCAATAACAATTGCGCAAGTTCTTAAAACTATATATCAGAAATTATTTATTAAATCTGATTATTACATAAAATACCATGCAGAAGTGGTGGAATTGGTAGACACGTTGGACTTAAAATCCAATGGGCCGTAATGCCCGTGCGGGTTCAAGTCCCGCCTTCTGTACTAAACCGTTATTAATCTTACGATTTTTAACGGTTTTTTTGTTACACAAATTAAAAATCACTCCCCTTTTTTATTAAAATTACTTAATTATATAGCCTAAAAACAAGTTTTAACAGTGATATAACATTGCTTTAAAACCCCTTGACAACGAGATTTGTAAGAAAACAAAATGCAAAATTTCGAATACATTTTAATCTTAAGCGTTTTATGCTGCATCCTAATTCAAAAGTTCATCAATACCCAAACCAAGAGACATTATTTATTAGGATATCTTTTCCTCGTACTATTTATTCATTTAATCATAGAAGGATACAGATGGCAAATGATTCCTACATATGTGCTATTAGGTATCTCTGTTTTTATAATTATTAGACAACCTAAAAAGAAACATCATATTATAGTTCGTATTTTAAAAACAACAGGAGTAGTTTTACTAACTGGTATTGGTTTTTTACTTCCTTCACTCCTACCTATTTTCAAACTACCTAAAACAACAGGATCTTATAAAGTAGGAACACAAGACCTCTTCTTAAAAACAAATCGTGAAGAAGTTATCACTTCAACTACAACAGATAAAAGAGAACTCACAATAAAAGTTTGGTATCCTTCAAATGATAACAGAGAAACAAAAGACTATTATATTGATAAAGCTGGCAGATATGGTTTTGCAAAAAAATACGGATTCCCCAATTCAACATTTAATTATTTGGACAAAATAGAAATAGAAGTTTATAAAAATATTAATGTCGCAGAAGAAAGGTTTCCCGTTCTAATTTTTTCCCATGGATATCATTCAAAAGCTAATGGTTATTATGCTTTACTTTCTGAAATTGCTAGCCATGGTTTTATCATATTTGCTATAAATCACACCTATGAAAGTACTGGCTCTCATTTTCCTGATGATTCTATGAAATACTTTAGTTATGAGTTTGCTCATAAAATTGAAAAAGATTCTTGGAATACTATAGAACCATCTATTAAATCTTTTCAACAAAATATGACTTTTGAAAATCGTCATCCCATAGTTCGAAAAAGTTTAACTTCTTATTTCGTAAAAGATATAATTAAACGCTGGGCTGAAGATATTAATTCTGTTACTGCAAAGTTAAACGAATATAATTCCGAAGGATTTTTTGAAAATAGATTAGATCTTAATAAGATTGGTGTTTTTGGCCACTCAAGAGGAGGCGCGGCAGCAGGAGAAGCTTTATTAGTTAATAATAAAATAAAAGCAGGAGCTAATTTAGATGGTGTACAGTGGGGACAAATTGTAGATACAACTTTTCAAAAACCTTTTCTCTTTCTTTCTTCAGATTGGCCAGAAAAACACCCAAATTACAACAAACACGCATATATCAATAAAAGTACCTCTTATTTCTACGATGCAAAAATTTTACAATCAGGGCATAGCAACTTTATGGATATACCATTTATGATACCATTACAATCAATCAACGAATCTGGAAACATCAATCCAGAACTAGCAATTAATATCAGTAGAAAACTTGTTATTGCATTTTTTAAAAAACATCTTAAAGTAGAAAAAATTGATCTCCACACATTACAATGTCCCGAACTAACTTTAGAAGTATTTCAAAACAAAAACCTTATAAAAAATGACCAAAAACAGTAATATTTAGACCATCTATCAAACTTTAAGAAACTTTAACACAAAAACCAAACACCTTAAACATTGATTTACAGCAAAATAAAAAACACAGTAAAAAAAACCATGTTTTTCCTGTATTTATACTTTTTAATTGCTTTATATTTGTGGTGTCCTCAGAGACGTTTGAGGACACTTTTTCTTTTTCATAGCAATTTTCCCACTCAATCTTTGAGTGGGTTTTTTATTTAAAGTAATTTTTATTTCACTTTTCGGAATACTCTTTGTAAAGTTCTAATAAAAAATTCGTCTACATTCGTAAATAACAATTATCATGAAGAAAATCGTTTTTATCCTATCCATATTTTTATCAGTAAGTGTAATTGCTCAAACATCTACTTTCAATACATTATTAAACAAACACGTAGATACTAAAGGAAATGTAAATTATAAAGCATTAAAAAAAAATGAAGCTACTTTAGATTCTTATTTAGCGTATTTAAATCAAACAACACCTAGTAGCTCTTGGTCTAAAAACAAGCAAAAAGCTCTTTGGATTAATGCTTATAATGCATATACGATAAAATTAATTTTAGAGAACTACCCATTGAAGAGTATCACTAAAATTAAAAAGAAAGGTAAAAACGCTTGGAAAATTCCATTTGCAAAAGTTGGTGGTAAAACATATACTTTAGATCATATTGAACATAATATTTTAAGAAAAAAATTATTTGACCCAAGAATTCATGTTGGTGTAAATTGTGCTTCTGGTTCTTGTCCTAAATTACATAACAAAGCTTTTACAGCTAAAAATGTAGATAGTGAATTAGAAAGCTTAATGAAGCAATTCATAAATGATTCAAAAAGAAACAAATTAAACAAAAAGAAAACAATACACATCTCAGAAATCTTCAACTGGTTTAAAGGAGATTTCACAAAAGAAGGTTCTATAGTAGATTATATTAACAAGTATGCTGATGAAAAAGTAGCTAGCGACGCTAAAATCCATCACTTACCTTACGACTGGAATCTAAACGGAAAATAGTATCTTTAGTTTTCTAAACACATAAGAAATTATCAATGTCTAAAACATATTACGATCCTTCAGACTTAAGAAAGTTTGGAAAAATAACAGAATGGAGCGAAGAACTTGGAAACAAGTTCTTCGACTATTATGGAAAAGTTTTTGAAGAAGGAGCACTTACTGCTCGTGAAAAAAGCTTAATTGCTTTAGCTGTAGCACACACAGAGCAATGTCCTTATTGTATTGATGCTTACACAAAAGACGGATTACAACGAGGTATAACTAAAGAAGAAATGATGGAAGCAATTCATGTTGGAGCTGCTATAAAAAGTGGAGCAACTTTAGTACATGGTGTGCAAATGATGAATAAAGTGAATAAGCTTGAAATGTAATCTTGCTATGAATTATTCTAAATTATGAATTGAACTTGATTTCGTTTATAATTTTTAATTCACAATTAAAACTCGATGAAAAAATCACTCTTAGCTAGAAATAATGATTTGGCAAATACAACTCGCCAATTAGAAATATTATCTAACGGAATATTTCAAAATGGTGAATTACCAACATTTGCAGATAAGATAAAGGAAACAAATCAGTTTCCTTTACGTCCAAAAAAGCTAGAAATTTTACAAATAAACTTAGGTTATATGTGTAATCAAGTTTGTGCACATTGTCATGTTGATGCTGGTCCGGATAGAAAAGAAATTATGACTACTGAAACTATGCAACAATGCTTAGATGTTATTAAAAAAACTGGGGCACACACATTAGATTTAACTGGTGGAGCGCCAGAAATGAATCCAAATTTCAGATGGTTTGTTGAAGAAGCTTCTAAAGCAGGAATCAAAGATTTTATTGTTCGTTCTAACTTAACAATTATTAGAGCCAACAAAAAGTATTACGATTTACCGGAGTTCTTCAAAAAACATAATGTTCATGTTGTCTCTTCTATGCCACACTGGACAAGAGGAAAAACAGATAAACAAAGAGGAAATGGTGTTTTTGACAAGTCTATTAAAGCACTTCAAATGCTAAATGAGGTTGGATACGGAAAAGAAGGGTCTGGACTTCAATTGGATTTAGTTTACAATCCTTCAGGAGCATTTTTACCAGGAGATCAAGCAGCTTTAGAAAGTGATTTCAAAAAAGCACTACATGAAGATTTTAACATCGTTTTCAATAGTTTATTTGCGATTACAAATTTACCAATCAGTAGATTCTTAGATTATTTAATCGCTTCTGAAAATTATGAAGATTATATGTATGCTTTAGTTGAAGCTTATAATCCAATGGCTGTAGAAAATGTAATGTGTACAAATACTTTATCTATAAGTTGGGATGGTTGGTTATACGATTGTGATTTTAATCAAATGTTAAACTTAAAAGTTGCAAGTAAAGTAAAACATATTTCAGAATACAACGAGGAATTACTACAAAAAAGAAATATCATCATTAGTCAACATTGTTACGGATGTACTGCTGGAGCAGGAAGTAGTTGTCAAGGAACTGTTGCATAAATCATGAAGACTAAAATTGTATTTTTTCTATCGTTTTTTATTTTTTCATTTACTTTCTCACAAAGTAGTTTAAAGCGACTATTGAAAAAATACAATACTGAGTCTGTTCCATACATTACTGCTGAAGAATTATCAAAAGAAAAAAGTGATTATATTCTATTAGATGCTCGAGAATCTAAAGAATATGATGTTAGCAGTATTAAAAATGGAATCTTGGTTGGTTATCAAAATTTCGATTTAAAAAGAACTATAGATATAATTTTAGCGAACAAGAAAGATACTAAAATAGTAGTATATTGCTCACTCGGAGTACGTTCAGAAGATATTGCAGAACAACTTCAAAAAAAAGGATTTACCAATGTATTTAATTTATATGGGGGTATTTTCGAATGGAAAAACAAAGGGTTCACTGTGGTCAACACAAATAACAAACCCACAGAAAAAGTACATGCTTTTGATAAAGAATGGGGAAAGTGGTTAAAAAAAGGCATAAAAGTATATGAGTAAAAATTTGCTGATGATTTTTACACGAAACCCAGAATTGGGTAAAGTAAAAACAAGGCTTGCAAAATCTCTAGGAGATCAAAAAGCATTAGATATATATAAATTCTTACTGAATAAAACCAAAGAAGTTACGCAGCATTTATCTTGTGATAAAGCTGTTTTTTATTCTGTAAAAATTAGAAATAACGATATTTGGGATACAGCGTATACAAAATACCAACAATTTGGAGAAGATTTAGGTATACGTATGCAAAATGCATTTACAGAAGCTTTTGAAAATGGTTATGAAAAGGTTGCTATTATCGGTAGTGATTTATTCGATTTAACTCCAAATCATATTAATGAAGCTTTTGAAAAATTAGATCGTAACGATGTTGTTATCGGTCCAGCAGAAGATGGCGGTTATTATTTATTAGCCAGTAAAAAAGTGTATCCTGAAATATTCAAAAACAAAGCTTGGGGAACCTCAACTGTAAGACAAGAAACACTACAAGACTTACAAAAAGAAAGTGTACATTTATTACCCATGTTAAATGATGTTGATGTTATTGAAGACATTAAACAACACCCTGCGTTTCAACAATTTTTAAACTTATGAAAAAACAACAGCTACAAGAAACTATAAACTACCTTAAAGAAAATGGTATTACAAATCCTAAAATCGGAATTGTATTAGGTACAGGTTTAGGAAAATTAGTAGATGAAATTACAATAGAAACAGAAATTCCTTATAGTGAAATTCCAAATTTCCCAGAGGCTACAGTAGAATTTCATTCGGGGAAATTAATCTACGGAGTATTAGCTGGTAAAAAAGTGGTTGTAATGTCTGGACGTTTTCATTTATATGAAGGTTATACACCATGGGAAGTTACCTACGGAATTCGAACGATGCACGGATTAGGAATTGAAAACTTATTAATTTCTAATGCTGCTGGAGCTATTAATTTATCATACAATAAAGGTGAATTAATGCTTATTGAAGATCATATTAATTTACAAGGACAATCTCCTTTAGCTTTTGGTGAAGCCAAAGAATTCGGAAACATATTTGCGGATATGTTAGAACCTTATTCAAAAAAATTAAATGATTTACTGAAAGGTATTGCTCAAAAACACGACATAACGCTACACGAAGGAGTATATGCTAGTGTATTAGGTCCGCAATTAGAAACGCGTGCAGAATACAGAATGCTTCAAATACTTGAAACAGACGCTGTAGGTATGAGTACTGTTCCTGAAGTAATTGTAGCAAAACAATTAAATATTCCATGTTGTGCCATTTCAGTTTTAACTGATGAGTGCGATCCTAAAAATTTACAACCAGTAGATATTGCTGATATTATCGCAACTGCTGGAAAAGCAGAACCTAATTTGGTCGCTATATTTAAAGATTTAATTAAAGAACTATAATGCTTAACAAACAAATAGCTGTTTTAACAATTAGATTAATTCTTGGATTTATTTTCTTTTTTCAAGGATTCGGAAAAGTATTCAAATTTGGATTGGATAATGTTTACAAGAACTTCTTTCAATCTAGTTATGGTGAATTACTTCCTGACTTTTTATTGTTATTTTCTGCTTACTTTACTTCTTTAGCAGAATTTATCGGCGGTTTTTTGTTAGTTATTGGTTTAAAAAGAGATTATGCCCTATATACTTTAGCCTTAGTTTTAGTAATTGTAACTTTTGGTCACGGTTTAAAGGAACCTATTTGGGATTTATCTCATGTAATGTATAGAACAATACTTTTGGTAAGTTTATTATTATTACCAAAAGAACTTGATAAATTTTCTGTAGACTTTTTAATAAAAAAAGACAAGTAAGAATGAGTTATTTAGAAACAACAAAAGATGTATATAAAGAAGCAGCATTAACTCCAGATGTAGGATTATGTTGTACTACAAACCCAATTTGGGAATTACCAGGATTGAAAATCCCTAAAATCATGCAAGAAATGAACTATGGATGCGGTTCAACAGTACATGCTAGAGATTTAACCAATAGTCCGAAAATATTATACGTTGGTGTTGGAGGTGGAATGGAATTATTACAATTCTCTTACTTCTCTCGTCAAAAAAATGGTGTTATTGGTTTAGATGTAGTAGACGAAATGTTAGAGGCTTCTCGAAAAAACTTTATTGAAGCAGAAGAGCAAAACGATTGGTTTAAAAGTGAATTTGTTGATCTTCGTAAAGGGGATGCAATGAATTTACCTGTAGAAGATAACTCTATCGATGTTGCTGCACAAAATTGTTTATTCAACATTTTTAAAGCAGATGATTTAAAGAAAGCTATTGCTGAAATGTATCGTGTATTAAAACCTCACGGACGTTTAGTAATGAGTGATCCTACTTGTGAGCAACCAATGAATGACACTTTACGTAGCGACGAACGTTTACGTGCTTTATGTTTAAGTGGAAGTTTACCAATTGCTGAATATGTAAAAATGTTAACTGATGCTGGTTTCGGTACTATTGAAATTAGAGCCAGAAAACCATATAGAATTTTAGATCCAAAAAATTACCCTACAGATGAATTGATTTACATCGAATCTATAGAAGTAGCTGCAATAAAAGATCCTATGCCAGAAGACGGTCCATGTATCTTTACAGGAAAAGCTGCTATTTACTATGGTGAAGAAGAGTATTTCGATGATGGTAAAGGACACACGTTATTACAAAATCAACCTTTAGCGATTTGTGATAAAACAGCTGCTGCTTTACAAGCTTTAGGAAGAGATGATATTTATTTTTCAGAATCTACATTCCATTATGATGGAGGTGGATGCTGTTAATAATCAACACGTATTCTAATCAAAAAAAACGACCTAATAGGTCGTTTTTTTGCTTATCTAACTTTAATAAATCTACAATAAAAAACCCAAAAAGAAATAAAACAATTAAAAATCAGTTAAATAAGATGCAGATTCGGCATTGTTTTTGATAAAAAATCATATATTTAATTCATATTAAAAACCAATCTAAATCTTAAAAATTATGAAAAAGCTACTTTTGGGTATCGCTACTATAGCTTTAGTTTCATGCGGTAAAGAACAAACAGTTAACTACGCTTTATTTAAAGGAAATATTAAAAATCCTAACAGCAAAGAATTAGCAATTATAAATAGTTCTAACGAACTGGTTAAAACAATTAAAATTTCAGAAGATGGCTCTTTTACAGATACCATTTTTAATGCTAATGGCCATCATCGTTTCAGTGATGGAAAAGAATCTTCTTCTTTCTATTTAAAAGATGGATATGAACTTTCTTTAAATATGGACGCTAAAGAATTTGATGAAACAATTGTATATTCTGGTGAAGGTAACGAAGTAAATAACTTTCTAGCTCAAAAATACTTAATTAAAGAAAGAGCCGGATCTATGCAAGACTTATACTCTCTTGATGAAGCTGCATATTTAGCTAAAATGGACGAGATAAATAAAGAACTTGAAAAAACTTTAGAAAGTGTAGATAGTGATTTTGCTAAAGAAGAGAAAATCAATTTAAATTACGAGTATTTATCACACCTAACAAATTATCAGCCTGCGCATCGATATTTTTCAAAAGACAATGAGTTTAAGGTTTCAGAATCTTTCCCTCTTAACTTAGATAAATTAGATGTAAATAACGAAGAGCATTTCAAAAAGTTTAATTCTTATAAAAACATTGTTAGTTATCATTTTACTAACTCTGCTCGTATCAACTCGAAAGAAAAAAACATCTCATTTGAAGATGCCGCTATTGGATATATAGAATCACATAAAAGTGAAATGATCAAAAATAGCTTGTTAAAGGATATGGCTTTTCAAATATCGGCGAACAATCCTAAGTCAGAAGTTTTATACAATGCTATCATGAAACTTTCTAATGATGAAGGGTTAAAAGAAAGAATAACAAAACAGTTTAATGGAATTAAAAAATTAGCAGCTGGTAACGTTTCTCCTTCTTTTGAAAACTATGAAAATAATGCTGGAGGAACAACATCTTTAGCAGATTTAAAAGGAAAATATGTGTACATCGATCTTTGGGCAACATGGTGTAAACCTTGTAAAGCAGAAATTCCATTTTTAAAGAAAGTGGAAGAAAAATATAGTGATAAAAACATTGCTTTTGTTAGTATCTCAATTGATGCTGAAGCTGATCATGATACTTGGAAAAAAATGATTAAGGATAAAGAATTAGGAGGAATCCAGTTAATGGCTGACAAAGACTGGCAATCTAAATTTGTTTTAGATTACCAAGTACAAGGTATTCCTCATTTTATTTTAATTGATCCAGAAGGAAATATTGTAAAATCTTACGCTCCTAGACCATCAGATAAAAAACTTATTGAATTACTTGATGAATTAAAGATTTAAAAATCAATAACATTACAACATATTCATTGTTAAAAAACGACCGAAAAGGTCGTTTTTTTGCTTTATCAAGTAATGTATTGTAATTTATATCGGCTATATACTCCACTTTATAAAAAGGAATGTTAAATAAAAGCACCAATACTGCCATTTTATTGTTTTCGAATACTTCTCAAAAAGAAGTAAAAGAAAAGCAAATACGTAATGGTCGACTTTTATTCAAACATTTACGTCAAAAAGCACTTTCTGAAGCTCAAAAAACAGGATTAGATATTCTTGTTTTTAATGAAAACAATCAAGTTGGAACTTCTTTCGGAGAACGATTTTCTAATGCAATTCAAACTGTTTTTAATCAAGGATACGATCATGTAATTACCATAGGTAATGATAGTCCTGAGTTAAATTCAGAACATATCTTAATCGCTCACGAAAATTTAATTCGTCAAAGAAATACTTTAGGTCCGGCTTTAGATGGAGGTGTATACTTAATAGGAATTAACAAACAACAATTCCTAAAAGATGAGTTTGCTTCTTTACCTTGGCAAACATCAGAGTTATTAAATGCTCTAACAGCCTTTTTCACTCAAAAAACTCTTAATCCTTTTCTTTTACAACCATTAAAAGATTTAGATTCTAAAAGTGATCTTTTTTACTTTCTTCAATCAGGTAGATCTGTTTTAGAAAGTATCATTTTAACTATTATTTCAACCTTCAGTATTCCTCTTTATACTGAACATACTTCTTCAGAAGCTTACATAAAAAATCAGCATAATAAGGGTTCTCCTGTATTAGCTTAAACATATTATTCAACTTGTTATGAACTTTTAAGTTACTACTTAAAAGTATAAGCTATGCACACCACTATTTTAATTAACTAAATCATTTTTCATTCGTATGAAAATTAAATTTTTTATTGCTGTTCTTTTTTCTGTTTTATTCAGTTACGCTCAAGAAACTACAGGAAATGTTGAGGGAAAAATAAGAGATAAACAAGGACTTTCAATTCCTTTTGCTTCGGTAATTATAACAGATACAGAAACTAATTTTTCTTATGGAACAAGTTCTCAAGAATCTGGTCATTATGTAATTGCTAATATTCCACCAGGAAACACATATAAAATCGAAGTTCATTTTATTGGCTATCATACATATGTTAAAACAGGAATTACAATTCAATTGGGAAAAACATTAACTATAGATATTCCTTTACAGGAAGAAAATGCGACGTTAGATGAAGTTGTAATTTCTGGAAAATCGAATAGGATAAATCCGTCTGTTATTAACACCAAACAACTGTTAAAAACACCTACAATTAGTAGAAGTGTTCAAGATTTAACAAGAAACTTATCTGAAGCCAATTTGAATTCATTTGGAGGAGCAAGCAATAGATTTAATAATTTTAATATTGATGGAATAGCTAGTAACGACGTTGTTGGTTTTCAAGAGCC
>ERZ1740052.85-NODE-85-length-30973-cov-10.494210_pt1 | contig 30973 bp, 23 predicted proteins | sample MGYA00581750_ERZ1740052 | MGnify/ENA primary metagenome ERZ1740052 (study PRJEB43018, sample SAMN04849743) | marine metagenome | isolation source: floating plastic debris | place: Pacific Ocean | collected 2008-08-30 | study: EMG produced TPA metagenomics assembly...
TCGTTTTGTAAAAGATTATTGCATCTTGTGAGTTTACCAAAATAAAGCTTCCTCAAGCAAGTCCATCTTTCTGTGGAGCTTGGCTGAAATTTTTTGTCTACCTAACATAATTAATTCTTCCAGCGAATAAGAAAATTTAATCAGTTCAATCAATTGAACTTGAGGAAACGCAACCCTTTGAGCTTATTTACCTTTGTTCGCAATTAAACAAACAGCAACAAACTAAATATCATTGAAAAACAGTTGGTCGTTTCAATTCTCTGAGAATTTTGCTTTTATATTTTTCAGACTCTCTGTCATTTCTATTGGGAATAGAATAACGGTATTTGAAGGGCTGGCTCCTAGAGCATCAATGGTTTGCAATCTCCTCAATTCCAAAGCTATTGGATGACTTTTCATTACCATCGCAGCTTGCATTAAATTCTCTGCTGCTAATTTGTCACCTTCGGCTTTAGTAATTGTCGCTCTCTTTTCTCGTTCCGCAGAAGCCTGTCGCGACATCATTCGTTTCAAATCTTCAGGTAATTCGATATCCTGCAAGCGAACCGAATCAAGGTGTAGTCCCCATTCTTGGACTTTCTCCTCAACCGCTTCCAGAATTTGTGCTTGAATTCGCTCCCGCTCGGACAACAATTCATCTAATGTTAATCCACCGATAACGTCTCTGAGTGCAGCTTGAGCGTATTGCGAGATAGCAAACTGAAAATCTCGAATAGAGGTAACAGCTTTTTCTGAATCGCTGACTAGAAAAAATAAAGCACTGTCAATTTCTGCCGGAACATTATCTCGGGTAATGACTTTTTGATGAGGAATATTAATAACCAAAGTCCTTGTATCGATAAAACGCACCGTCTCAATACCTGGAATCACGTAAAAAATTCCTGGTCCCTTAACACCGACGAATTTACCCAAACGAAGAACAACTCCCCTTTCCCATTCTGCGGCAACACGTACACCGCTCACAACAACAATCCAAGATCCACCAGCTACCGCAGCCGCAGCCTTTTTCTGAGGAGAACCGAGCATCGCGATCGCGGTTAATCCTAAGATGGGAATTAGAGTTAAAACACCTCGCAATCCCTTTCCTAAAGAAATATGTCCTTCTGTAGGAGTTGCGTACAGTTTTGAAGAGTTCTGCATATATAACCTCCATTATGTTATTTAAAGAGTTAATAGATATATAGTATTTGCTCAATTAAGCTTTGTGTTACTAATTAATTCTCTCATATTCATAACACTTTAAGTGCTTTCCGCAACTATTCTTTAGCAAATAAATGAATTAAGTTCATCTGCAACGTTATCTATAAAAGTGAAACATTAAATAATCTCATATTTGAAATAGCGATAGAGGCAGCATAGCTAAATACCGAATCTTAATGTTCCTGCACGATACTACCTTTATTTCCCAGTATTTATCGCATATTAGCGGTATCATTTACGGTACTATTTTTGCTGCCACCTGACTAATAATTCCCGCAATGTTTTCGTATGATTTGATTGATTTCCCATGCAATAATTAAAAATCTCCTTCGAGGGGTTTCTTGTTGATTTTGCTGCATTTTTAAAGCATTACTAATACTTTCACCAGCTTGCAACTGCAATGTTGATGATTGTTCTCCCAAGCGAATAGTCACACGGTGGGGGTTAATCGTTTGTTCTGATGGAATCTCGTTCGGTAGTTCTGTGAAATTACCTTTGGATAAAGCATTTGCAATACTTGCTAAATCCTGTTTTTCTAACCGGCAAGTTTTGAAAGAAGATGAAACTGTATTATTAACAAAACGATTAGCCCGAGAAGTTCCATCAGGCAGAATTGTCCAAATTATTCCAGCAATACCTACAAAGCCCGCTTGTGAATCCCGAAACTCTAATTCAGCGATTAGATTGCCATTTTGCTTAAGAAAATTATTCTTTTTATTTTTATTAAATGTATTCATCGCCATAGTTGTTGTGAATCCTAGAAACGATAGAAAAATTATGATTAAAATTAGTTTTTTTAGAAGATGCTTGTTCATCACAGTTACATGATTACAAATTATTCTACCGGAAGTCGCAAACCCCCGGCTAATAGCAAAAGTCTTCTAAAGAAGACTGGAAAATTATCTACAAAATGAAACATGACGAGTATTAACTTAATTCTATTGATAGGACTTCTGCTATTAGACAGGGACTTACAGTCCCTGACGAAGGGAGGGCTTGTAAGTGCTTTAACACTTGTGTTTACACCCTCTCCCTTAACAAGACGAGTGATGGGGTGAGGTTTTAGTATGACCAATTCCAGCAAACGCCTAAACAGGAATACCTCTTTCAGTTTCAAAGATTCGCTTGATTGTTGCTTTATACTCGCTACCGCACCAGTATTTATCAATTAGCAAGAGCATATCCTTAGCGTATTTAAAGGTAGGCGAAGTTGTGCCTAAAAGAAGCACGCTACCGAAAACTAAAAAGTCAGAAACTTCTTGACCGATTTCTTTTCTTAAATCCCAACAAGCTCCAGCCCAAACTCTGCCGCGAGCATGGGGTTGTGTTGGGGCATCAGGATATCTTAAGTTATTATCGCAATTGCGAATAACTCCAGCCGCTTCGGGAGCAGGTATTACATATTCCCCTATTTGAGAATCATTAGTAAAAGATGCTGCAAAATAATCAGAGTAGCCCTCGTGTAGTGCTGCTCCGTCACTACCAAACATACCAGGACGGTATTCGTCTATGACAGCATGAGTAAATTCATGAGCAACTACATCGACTTCTTTAGCTAAATCGTTGAGTCCATGAACATCCCCTGGATAACTACCATCACCAAAATAAATTTGTCCTGTTGCAGTACTGTAATAAGCGTTGTCGAAATTAGTTCCGATATGAACGTTAGCAGCTAATTGTCCATTGTTAGCTTTACCATAGGTGTTGTTGACTTTAAATCCTCGGAATCCCAAATCGAGGAAGTATTGGTAAACTTTGTCTACAGCATAATAAACCTGACATTCATCAAAGTGGGTATTTTCGGGAGGAAAATCAAATCTATAGTTACTACCTACCATTGCTTCTGGTGCATCTTCATTAACCACCTTGCAGTAATAACCATCTAACTTTTTGTAAGGAGACTTGATATCGCGCAGCATTACGGTTTTCAAGGCTGTATCTTCTGGATTCTCAGGGTAAACTCTTGCCCGAGGAGCAAAATAATGTGAATGGAACATCATTGAGTTGTAGCTATCTACAATTTCTCCATTCTCAGTATTAATAAAGTATTCCCAGTCTCCAAGGGGGTTTTCGGCGGGAACGGTTAAATGATAAGTTTCAACGTGCCCCTGTTTCGTTGGATAGAGAACAGTTTTATGAGTAATATGACCTCTTAACTCAGCCGCTTCACCCAAATCTGTTTTAGCGATTTGACGAGCATCTTTGAGAGATATAGTCTTTTCGCTACGTTTGACGGAAATTTCCGGACGCAAACCACTTGTCACCATCCGAACTTGTTTTTTCTCATCTACACCTACCAAAACACTTGCACCAAAAACGGGTAATCCTTGATGATTTTGCTGGAGACGAATAAATTCCAATCCGCTCCATTCAAAAGAGTCAATTTCAGTTAGTTCTTCAGCATCTTCTTCACTTAACCCCAAAGCAGCAGGATTCTCCATCAAAAAGGATTGAGTGACTCCAGCAGCATTAGCTGCCATTGACATAGATAGTTTACCCTCTATCCAACTAGGGGTTCCAGTCATGGTGTTCCATTTTACAGAAGTTCCCGGCCGCTTTTCTAAAAGTGCCTTGCTTTCTCGCGAAGCAAAAGCGACTGGTTGTATAACTGTATCGGATAGCAAGCTATCAATACGGTTTCTGTTAGCATGGTGACGTAAGCTAGATTCTTCATGAAACATATATTTTCTCCTTTTTTTTGATTAACTTGTTGTCTTCAATTTCAAAATTAGGAGAAAAATGTGAGGATTTTGTGAGGTAAACTAATTCTTGGTTATAAATAGCATCAGTCGTTTTAACGTGCTAATTTTATGTATTATTTTATAAAAGCTATACATAGCAGCACATATGCTCATTCTTTGATTGCAGATATCTTATCTTATTATTTTTTACAAGTATAAAATGTACTTAAATGATATATTTGCCAGAATCTCCATTTAGCATCTTTAAATGCTATTCCCAGTTTCTTGCTCGTGGCATAAGGGATTTCCAATTAAAAAAATAATCAATCGCTTTGGTGAGCAGGGGAAGCAGGGGAGCAGGGGAGCATTCAGAAGCGCCAAACGGGGAGCAACTTTAGTAAAGCAAGTGCTATTTTTTGCCCGAGAATTTCAAGGCGATATAGACAGCGTAGCTGAACGCACTGTGCTTCAAGTTAAGCATATCATTTCGGAAATTAAGGAATTTGCTCGCAACACTTTTCCCAAAACAATTGAAATTCAAGTAGGTTTACCCGATAATTTACGGTTGATTATTAGATATTTATCTAAAGATGATAAAAATAGCTGATTTTAAGCCAAAAACATCTTTCCTCACAAGTTCCTCACATTTTTATTTTACTTTGTATCTTGAACTTGCCAGTAATCAGATTAGCTAACTAATTACTGCCTAAAAAGATAGTTTTATATTTATTGGGCATCACCTTTGACATATAAATATAAAACTATTTTTCTTCAAAATATTTTGTTAATAGCTATTAACAAAAATTTTTCATGGAAAACTATTATCGCTTATAACATTCGCTACATTAAATATTTTAAAATTTATATTTTTAAAACAACAAAACCCAAGCATCTACTTGCTCAGTGATTTCCTCTTTTTCTTTGTCTTTACAGGGACGTACTAATCAATTAACAAATTACTAGTTACGTTGCCCCCGGACTATCACAACGAGGAATTATAAGCGTTCGAGTTGGGTCTTGTTGTTAGTTTTCGAGACAGATTATGAAACAGTTGTCTTACCTCTTCACTTGATTTAACCTGTACGTACCAGGCTATTTTATCTGCCAGGGAAGCAATTTCTTGCTTCATCTTCAATATAGCAATCATTAATTAAAGTTACACTATTTTGATACGAATCTTTACCTTTAAATTGAATCAAGATTTATCATTCAGAATGCTTTGCTTTTTGAATCATATTGATAACTTGTACCTCGAAAAAATGAAGTTTTGTAAAGGCAAAATCTAAATTTATCGAGGTTTAATAGCGGTACCTGCTTCTATTTGTTCGCTTGGATATAAAATTACTATGTCATTCTTATTAAGCCCTTTTTGAATCTCTACTTCGTAGTTACTACGATTTCCTATTTTCACAGTTTTACGATGCGCTTTTCCATCCTTGAGGATAAATACACACCAATTACCATCGCAGCGGAAAATGCTGCTTAAAGGTACTTTTAAGACGTTTTGACCTTCCCAAACCACGATTTGCACATCAACACGGTAAGCATCACCAAAATAACTAGCTGAATCCACAAAATCGCCAATTACGTTTACTCGCTGTTCTTCTACTCCCAAAGCAGAAACTTTTGTAAAAGCAGATGGTTCTATCAATCTAACTTTGGCTTTTAAAGAGTTTTTTGCAGAATTATCAATGCTATTATTTCCTTGCTCAATTAAAATTGTATCTCCCGGTTTGATATTGAGTGCATCTCGCGATAAAACATCAATTACTAATTCTAAATCTTTAGGATTGCCTACTTTTATTAAGGGAGTACCTTCACTGACAAAATTTGAGCTTTTTTGTAATACCCGCAATACTCGTCCATCAATAGGTGAATAAACGTTAGTTCGGGATGCATCATCTTGCAGTTTAGAAAGTTGTGCTTCAATACTGGCAATTTGAGCGTCGTAGACCTTAAGTAAATAATCGGGGTCGCGTTGTTCTCTTTGCAGCACCTGTAGCTCTGCTTGCGATGCTTCTACTTCCTTCGCTGCGGATGAAACAGCTAAAACGGCAGATTCTAGTTCTTTTTCTCTAGTAGTTTGATTAAGTTCCGCTCTTTCTTTATCTTGACGGGGTATTGCTCCTTTTGCGGCTAATTCTTGAGCGCGTTGTGTATCCCGTCGTGCTTGCGCTAGTGCGGCTTGAGCTTGAGCAACTCTAGCTTCAGCTTGAAGCTGGTTGGCTTTGGCTGCACTAATACGACTGCGAATTTGATCTAGTTTTTCTGATTTTGGTCTTAAAGTGGCGACTCCTTGACGTTGCGCTTTTGCTTCTGCTAATTTTCCCAAAGCTTCTTTGACTGCTGTATTCAAAGGTAAAGGGTCAATAGTTGCAACTACATTTCCTTGTTTCACCGAGTCACCTTCATCCAACTTAATTCTATCAAGGCGACCGTTTACAGTTGCCGAAATGATAAAATCTTCCTTGATTCGAGTTTTACCTTCAGCATTTACCGTTACTTGCAGCGTACCTTGTTCTACAGGTTTGGTATCTACCACTACTGGTGTAGGACGAAACGCTAAAACAACAAGTACGCAGGTTGTCAGTCCTATGGAAGTATAAATTAAATGCTGGCGCGTAAATTTAGGAAAATTAGGAAAACGTTTTTTGGACGAATTAGATTTACCATCTTGTTGGTATTTGTCTTTTGTTTCGGGTAAGCGTAATTGCTTCATAAACCCCTCTAAATATTCTTTGCAAAAAAAATAATCGTGGATATTTAAATAATTGCTTTAAGGCTGAAAAAATCTCTAAGATTAGACAAAAGTTTTATTTGCTTTGTCACGACTACTTGTTTAATTGTTAGGAAACAAGACCAAATAATTATAATTATAACAAGTAAACATTAGTAAATAAAAACAAATGTTTTGGACTTTTAGCAAACAAACATTTGTTAACTTGTTATCATTATAGATGAGAGCATAGGTCTTAGAGATTTGTATTGATTGATTCCGCCGGATTATAAACTTTATTCACGTATTTGTATCGCAGCCTTCTTAATTATTCTCAAATACCTGAAGATTATTATCTGGTTTTTTACAGTAATGGCATTGGATTATCAAAAATAAATTTCAGAAAATAATTTCTAGAAGATATATCAAGATTGTCAAAGGAGACAACATATGAAGGTCTTTGACTATATAATTTTAGGAGCCGGATTAGGCGGACTTGCAGCCGCAGCCTGTTTAACTAAGCAGGGAAAAAAGGTAGCAGTTTTTGAGAAACATTATTTACCCGGCGGTTGCTGTCATACCTTTGATTATGGTGAATACAGCTTTTGTGCTGACGTACATTATATCTCTCAATGTGGTGCGGGTGAAGCAATTGACCAATTTCTTAACTACATAGAAAGGAATATTTCTTTTAATAGTCTTAATTCTGACTGCATCGATAGAATAATTACGCCAGAAGTAGATTTTAACATTCCTCTAGGATGGGGACACTTAAGGAGACGCTTACTTCGGGATTTTCCCCAAGAAGCACAGGCAATTAATTTATACTGCGATGAAATCGAAGATTTACGTCAACAAGTTTACGAATTTGGGCAAGTCGTAAATTGGTATAACCGAAAGTGGCACGATTGGCTAAAGTTACCAAAATACTTGCATTTATTTTCTCGACGCAATTGGACTCTTCAAGATTTATACGACCATATAGGGTTATCTCCCAAATTGCAAGCTGTACTAGCGGGACAAAGTGGTGATTATGCTCTACCTCCATCTGAAATTGCTCTGGTCACTCATGCTTGTTTAGTTTGGGGCTATTCAAAAGGTGCTTACTATCCAAAATATCACTTCCGCCATTTTGTCAATACAATCGTTGATTCGATTATTACTGGTGGAGGAATAGTTAAACTTTCAACCCCAGTAGAACACATTCAAGTTGATGAAGGTAAAGTCACGAGTATCATCGCAGATGGAAAAGTTTATCAAGCAACTTATGTTTACATTAGCGACCTCGATCCTAAATTAACCTTAGACTTGATGCATGATTCCCAAGCTTTGAGCAAACGAGAACGTAAACGGCTTACCAACTATGAATATTCTACTAGTGCTTTCAATATTTATTTAGGTTTGGATAGCCGCTTCCAACCGGAAAATTATGGTATTGGTAACTGGAATGTTTGGTATTATCCTACAGGCGATTTAAACGCAGAATATAAAAGACAATTGCAGGGTGATATGAGTCATCCGTGGATTTTCTTATCCTGTCCGACAATGAAAAGCAACGAACCGGGAATAGCTCCTCGGAGACATCATGTTTTAGAAATTGCCACAGTTTGCCCTTACAAACCTTTTGAAGATTTACATAAAAACAACCCGAAAGCATATAAAGCCAAAAAACGAGAAGTTTATCAACATATTATGGATAGCGTGCGGGATTTGATTCCTGATATAGATAAATATGTCCGTATGAAAGTTTACGGTACACCTACCACCAGTGAATTTTATCTCGGACAACCCCAAGGTAATATTTACGGAGCGAAATTAGTACCCTCTCAAATCGGTTTAAATCGTTTGGGATATCACACCGAATTACCCAATTTGTTCTTCGTTGGTGCTAGTGCAGGGTATCCCAGCGTGCCCGGTGTAATTAGTAATGGTATGGATTTGGTGGAATTGATTACCGGACAACCTGTACGTAAAAAAATCAAAGCACGCCAAGATTTAGTAGCAGTTGAATAATTTCCACGGATTATTGTAGAGACGTAGCAGTGCTACGTCTATACAGTATTTATCCGATTAATCGAGCTACCCGAATAGCAGAAGTAATCGCACCTTCATGTAAGCCATCTCCTAAGTAAGCCCCTGCATGATAAGTATGGTTTTCGCCGTTGGTATCAACTACTTCGTCTCGGTATTGGAAAGATTCAACGGTATATAGTGGTGTATCGTGTTCTAAACACTGAACGATTTTATCTGGATTAATTAAAGATTCGAGATTAAACGCTAAACTATATTTAACGTCAGATGAGACTCCACACAACTGATTGAGATAAGCATTATATCCCCATCCCCCTGCCGTCTCGAAAAAGTCAAACTCCGACGGTTGCTTGATACCGTATCTATCGTACATCGAAGTATCCGCGTGAATTAGCGTAGTTATTTGATTGTTTTCCCAAGCACCAAAACGTCTAATTTCAGCTTCTGTCGGATCTAACAATAGCTTTAGTACTCTCGAAGGTGGAGTTGCAAACACAACTTTATCAAATCCAAAAGTTGCACCGTCGGATAGTTCGATTTTCACACCATCATTCATTCTAGAGATATCTGCGACGTTAACATTTAGGCGAACTTCTCCTTTGAAACGCTGTAAAATCTTTTCGATATAGGAATATACTCCCCCTTTAATTCTAAACCAGTCGATAAAAACATAATCTCGCAGAGAGAGAATCCCTAGTTCTGCCGGGAAATCATCAATCAGTTCAAAGTGCATCGAATAGCTGTACATCGTCAGCAGTTTTATCCAGGTGTTTCTAACACATCGAGTCTTTAAAAAGTAAGATAAAGGTCGATTATAGACTTGTGGTATTTGAGCAAAATGAGTTTTTAGCCAAAAACCAGCCGAACGAGCGTATAAACCGTCAAGTCTGAGATATTCGATTAGTCGCTGTATTCGGGTGAAATTATTTCGGATTGATGTTGCAGAATGTATATGACGACCGTTTTTGAAATACATCGTAGAAGCTAAATCTACAGGTTCTAACTCAACTTGCAATTCTTTCATCAAGTTAAGAAAGTTGTGAAAATTACTGGGGAATTCCAGCACTCCACCTTCTAAAAACTCATCACAGTTAGATTGTTCTGGTTTAACATTCTTATTAAGAGTGCGAATATGTCCCCCTAAAATAGGCTGTTTTTCAAATACCGTCACATGATGACCTTGTTTATCAAGAAGATAAGCAGTGACTAAACCGCTAGCTCCCCCGCCAATAATAGCTATTCTCATTTCTCAACTCCCACATATTTACTGCTTTTTGATAACTGCTCACTGTTGACTGTTTGTTAAAATCTTGTCTCCCGACAGCCTTTGATATAAAAGCGCTCCCGTCCAAAATGTTGGAGCAAATCCTGGATACCCCGATGAAGCATTGCAAAAATAGAAATTCTTCAAAGAGGTTTGATGATTTAATCGACCAATCCCCATGTTTTTAGGTGTAAGTCTAGAACCGTAAGAATTGCCATGAGGACAATGACAAAACCGTTCGTTGGTTGTCGGACTTCCAGTAATTTTAAAGACTAAATGTTGCCGAATATTTGGAATGTAGTGCTTCTCAACAACATCTAAAATAGAGTTTAAAATTTCATCTTTCTTTTGTCGATAAGCTTTGTCATCTTGTGTTTTAAGTTCTTGGAAATAGCTGTAGTCAGCCACAGTCAAAAACTCGATAATTTGACAGTCTTCGGGACAGTCGCGCTCCTCGGTAGTTAATAGTGTAGGGGTAGTAATGGCAAAACTAGGATTTGAGTAATCATGAGAAACGTACATTTGCTCAAATGCTTCATTCAAATTTCGATGACCTGTATGAAAAGTATTCCATTTACCAAATCCATAATCCCGCAGGTCAATATCTTTGACTACACAGTATGCCATGTAGTTTGAGGGAGAATATTCGTAGTTAAGCTTTTTTAGCACCTTTGGAGAAAAGTTTTCATATCCAATCATTTTGGCAGCTTTTTTCGGATCTATATTGCAAATGACGGTATCGGCGGTAAACTTAGAAGTCTGATGGGTAATTAAGTCCATAGCTTCAACACCCGTGACTGTTTTACCGTCAAGTATAAAATTTACAACTTCAGTATTGAAAATAATTTCGCCACCATTATCAACAATCGTTTTGACTAATCCATCAATCACAGCTTCAAAATGACGGGTAGGATAATAAGCCCCTTCTTGGTATCCTGAGAATAAAATTACCCAAGCATAAAAAGAAAGTTGACTTGGTGGAAGTAAAAAATCAGGCCATTGCGAAGCTAAAAGTGTTTGCGCGGCTTGAGGTAGTTTGAATTTATCAAAAACATCTTGTAGGGTGCTGTGCAGATATCTCACAGCGCAGCTAACTTCACCGAAATGCTTAAATAATTCCCCAACATTCACCGGAGGAGCTAATATTTTTAATCCCTCTCTAGTCTTTTTAACTTCAAAAACGAACTTACTAATTTGCTCCGTATCATTAGGAAATAAATTAGAAAGTCGTTGAATCAACTCATGAGAACCCGAAGGAATATCCAAAGCATAATTTGGCATTCTCATATGGTCAAACCCATTCGGGTCATACCGTTCAAAAGTTATATCTTGGTCTAAATTGAGTTTTTTCAGCACCTGATTAACAGGTTTACCTTCACCACAATCCCAAACGTAATGGAGTTGTGCGTTAAAGCGATATTTTTTAGCCATAGTAAAAGTATGACCAAATCCACCGGGATATTCATGAGCTTCTAAAACTTGCACCCTATGACCGGATTTTGCCATTAGTGCGCCAAACACCAACCCCGATAAACCGCTACCTAAAATCAAGTAATCAGTTTTCATAACTAGTTTTATTAAATAACTATATTCATGCTCTGGTCGAGCATAAAATTTAATTTAGAAAATAAATTTGAGAAACTTGTGAGGATTTAGGAAATATGGGGAGTTCTCACCTTTATGTGCAGTTCAAACGTCGGGAGACGTAGCACTGCTACGTCTCTACATTCTTTTTCGGAGATGTCTATTAATTAAACTGGCTTCATACATAATTCTACTACTGCTGTTATTGTTGCGTTGATATTACAGCAATTGGAAGATTATGTTCAAACCAATTAGAGGGCAAATTGACCTCTTTCCCAGCATTTTTAATTATCGTCATTATTCTATTCATATCTTTTACTTGATGGCGATAACAACCATTAGAACCCTTACCAGCCATCAAATTTCCTTCACGTCCGTGGAAGCCAAAATTGACTTGATTCCCATTTTTATCTTTTTGTCCTCTAGGAGAATAAAAATTACCGTAGGCAGGCTTGAAACTAGAACTGTTATCCTTTTTAATATAATCTAATGTATAGATACCATAGGGTGGATGCCATTGATAATAGCGCGCACCTACGGCAGAAAAGCTTTCCCGTTTTATCTGACCATTTTTGCTTTTATAAATAATTGTAGTTGTAACTTCGGGAGAAGTTTGACCAATTTCAAAAACAATCATTACGGGAGATTTGATTTTATTCTCTGGATTGTAACCAAAAGTATTCAGACAAGCTTCTATTGTTTCTTTATCTCCTGTTTGAACCATTCCATTAAGTAAACCATTCAGGCATTTATTTTCGTTTGATGCTAAAGTTTGGTCATAGTAAACCCTTTGACCTGGAGTGTAATTATCAAGTGCATAGGAGTAAATTTGTGCAGCATGAGTTTTTTCTAAAAGCAAGCTCACATTGAGTGATGTCAAACACATGAGCATCAATAGGTTACGAAAAACTATTTTTGAGCAACTTTTTAAAAGTAGCGTTATCATTTTATTACTCCGGCAAATAATAACAGCATTCGGATATTTAGTTAATCAAGATGACCTAAAAAATTAATTATAAAAAACCCTATTCCAACCTTGATTAAAGGGTAAAGAGAAACTATCCTGTCTTTGGTTTGTTACTTCTTGAAGTAATCTAAGATTACTACCAAAAATTTTATAAGCTGCTACAGCACAGGCTGTTTGCGAATCTAACAGTTGTTTCTCACTTTCTTCTAATTTAATTAGGGTTGAAGGATGTCTTCCAATTTGAAAAAACATCATTTTGTATTCCCCTCTTTGATAATCCGTCAATTTAGACATCCAAGGTTGTCTGTATTCATTACGCCATTGTGGAACCGTATTTCCAGAAACAGTTAACCCAACCGGGGTTTTCAAGGTTATTCCGCTATCAAGAAAATATGTCGATGCAGGAATTCTTACCAAACAACCATTTTGACGAGTAAATGTTATGGCTCCGGGAGTAACTTCGCGTTTAACAACTTTTACTTGCGGTTCTTTTAGTTGTAGTATTAGTGCATTCCTTGAATAAGATGCTGCTGTTTGTGCATAAATTTGATTGCAAGGTAAAGCCGCAAACAAAATCGTAAAGATAAAACTCAATAAAACTTTCATAACTACCCTCCCCGGACAAAAAATAATCTCCAAAGATGATTAAATGCAAGAATTTTAGATTGTTATAGGAATGGCCGCAATTGTCACAATACCCGTTGGTGCCGTACACTCACCGTCTTATTATTGCGTTCAGAATCAATCAGTGTACTAGCACCCTACAAGAAAAATATGCCAGTCCTATGTTAGTTAGCTAATCTAGACAACTGTAATAGACCTCTCCGATAATTAGCTTGAAACCCCTGTGATTACTGAACTAAAACTTAATTTCCGGAGATGTCTAATATGTGTAGAACAGTTCCTAGATAGCTTTAATCAAATTCTTGGGTTTCATGGTAGTAAATGCACCCACAGCTAAATTTCAGTTTGCCAACAGATTTTTCCAGCAATTTAGTTACAACCTGTTGCCGTGCAGTTACGAGGTTTGTCAATCGCTGGTTCTGGATTGCTAATTCGTACTACTTCTTGTTTTCTATAGACGGGAGTACAATTGGCGATCGCGTGGTTTTCTGCTTCCCGACGGCTGACTCCACCGCTATTAAGACGTTGTTCAAAGGCTTGTTGATTATTTACAACACCCATAGCCGTTTCAAAGGCAGTATTCATCTTATTCTGAACGCTACCACGATTTTCGATTGTATCCATCTTAGTAGTGGAAACATCCAAAGCATAACCAAAGCCACCACCAGCAATCCTTCTGGGTTTGAGCGCAAAACCTTGACGGTAATTAACAGCAGTACCGCAAGCCGAACGGTAGTTGAAAGAAAATGCTTCACCACCAGTTCCGGGTGCTTGAGAACCAAACACGATACTGTTGTATTCATCACCATCAACTTTAACTTTTGTGGATGGCGAAACACTAGTTTCACCAGTATTTACAGACATTTGATTCTTTTGGTCGCCCGTTCTAGCTTTACCACCTTCACCACCTTCGCTAACATTCAAGTTAGTATTGCGACTATTGCCACTATCGCGAACTTTACCACCCTGACTAAAGTTGACATTAGTATTGCGACTATTACCACTATCGCGAACTGTTGCTTTAGCATTACTGTCGCTAGATGAATCAGAACGACTTCTGGAATTAGAGCTTGAAGAAGCAGGGGCAATAACAGTTGTATTCGTTCCTCCATTTTCTACTTTTTGGTTCACAGAACCATGCTTTTTATGACCTCCGTGATGACCTCCATTGTGACCGTTGTGTGGTGGTTTTTGATGCCCATGACCGCGAGAATCGTAAATTGCAGTATTACTTGCGTCGCAACTAGGGTCAAGCGGTACATTATCGTTTCTGGCTTCACAATTGATTAACTGACGTAATCTACCAGTTGGATTAATTGTCAAGTTACTTCCGTTAACAAAAGTTTCAGGACCAATAGCACGACCGTTAAATTCTTGCTCGACATTTTGACCAAGGGCTGAATTTCCGAGAAAAATAGCACCTGCCGAAAAACCAACTAAACCGATTGTTACAACTTTTTTGACTAACATAATACCCTCCTATTGATTGAGTATTATGGCTGACAAATAAGCAATGTTTTTTGCTAATTGCTATTCAACAAATTATTATTTTTGACACATTTTGAATGCTGTATTTACTTAATTTATTAAGTAATAATTTGTTGCTCTAGCTCAAGTAAAGAGATATAACCTAAGTATCAGCCAAATTAAACGTGACTTAAATTGACTTTCATGTGTCTGATTGTACTTGTCCGTGGATTTATATTTAAACTATTCATTAGCACTCCTTGAAACTGAAACTTATTTAAGATGGAAATAACTACAATCTTAAAAAAAAAGGCATATCAGGTCAAAAATATTAATGACTTCAGATACTTTTTATTTTTTAGGTAACTATTTGCGACTTCCTCAACAATAATCAAAACCTTTATTTTTTTTGCGGATAGAGGAAAGCTGAAATATTACGTTAAAAATATTACCTAATTTATATTTGATGGACATCCAAACTATGTAGTTATCTACACTTAAAATATAAAATATAATTGTGATTATCTTGTGAGCAATACTGTTGGATTTACTTACGAAAATCTTAAATAAAAGATTTAAATATTCTTTCTTTGGAGTAATTAGTACTTGCTTACTATGACATATTTATTGCAACCGCATCAGAATATAGCGGTTTTCAATTAGTTGTCCAAAGAGTGGTGTGAGGTGACAATAATCAGCAGGAAAAGGTCGTGAATACTAATACTCTTCCCATTCTCAAAAATGAAATTGCAGACAAATGGCGACGAATGACAGAAGCTGAAGAAATAAAAGAAATAAAGTCCCTGATTAACAGTCTTATGGGTGTAGCTGCACTTAATCAAGTAGCATTAGAAGGCTTTACGAATAAGCTTATTTTCTCTGTTCTTTAATTTAACAAACTATTGCAAAACTTCGTCCTCGAAAGGGTGTCTGAAAATGCTAAAATCTAAGTAATAAGAGTGGTGGAGGTTGCAGCATCATGATTTTAAAGATTTTGCAACGCTTATTTTGCATAGAACAGCCTGATTCGCCTCAACAGCCTGATGTCAAATTACAAACACAAACCTTGCAGACGGATGCGGAGTATGAATCATTATTTCTCCAGTTGTTGGCTGGGGTGAATGATGAAGAATGGAGTCACGGACGGGTAAGGGGCTTTTTAGATGGAAATAATATTGCTGATGCTGATTTGGTAAGATGGTTACGCGGTTTTGGCGATAGCTTACTGGCTGCGGATGGGGATAATCAGCAGTTAGGTATGCGGCTGGTACGATTAGCTGAGGTAGGTTGTGGAGAGTTGGGTAAGGTTGGTTGTGGAGTATTGGGTGAGGTAGCCGGTGAAATTGGCAGAGAATTGTTGAGGAGAGAAGAAAAAAAGCAAGTTGGGAAAATAATGGAAAGCAGAAAACAGAAAGCGGAAATATATCTGAAGTAGATTAATGGCGTTGCTGAATCAAAATATGAAGTCGTGATTTCCTATTGTCGGAGACGTAGCATTGCTACGTCTCTACATCGGTTTATCTAGAAGTTTTAAAAATAAACTCAGTGGCGAATGGGGATTTTTTTTAGTTTTGCTTACAACATATGGAATTATGACTTCACATTGCACGAGACGTAGCACTGCTACGTCTCTACACAGGTTTCGTATTAAATACAATCGGGTTTGTAAATGTAATTCATCGCAAAATTGCAGCAATGCCGTTTTTTGAATCTAAAATCTAAAATCTAATATTACTTGGTAATTCATATCGCGAGGGGGTTTAATACTTTTTAATGTAGATATTTTATATTCCCCCTCGTCGGACGCTGTTATGACAATGCTTAAAATCAACAGCTTCTAACTAACAGGTGATGTTTGCAAAAAATATTCGCATACCAAAACCACTTATATTTCAAACGTTATTTTACTTTCGCAGCATAGTAGTATGGTCTTGCAGTTTGCGCTTGGCTGCATCGAAAGCATCACGAATTGCGACATAAATATCTTCGTGAGATTGACGTTGGGGTGGGTTGCGTTTTACGATTATCTCCCCAGTTGGCACAGTCATATAGATTCGCACTTCATAAAGTTGACCGTGATTCTTATGTTGATGTGGAACATCAACTACAACTCGGCAGCTTGTAATCCGGTTGTGAAAACGGTCGAGTTTATCAGCTAAGGAGCGAATTTTTGCTTCTACAGTTTCTGATGGTGGGATGTTATGAAAAGTGATTTGTAGCGGGGTTATCATAATTTCTCCTTTTTTCAGGTATCTTTATGCCTTAATTGGCAAATTGCTGTTGAATCTTTGGAGGATTCTGCTGCTACCTTGAGATTAAAACAAAAGTTTGAGTAACTTGTGAGGAAGTGGGGGAATGGGCATTGGGTATCGGGCATTGGGCATGGGAAAATAATATTAACGACTTATACCGATTCTGTATGAGGCTGCGCTAAATCACTAAATCACCTCTATCTTGAATTGCGATTTTTTGCGAACAGCGAAGCAATCCTCACAAGTTCTTCATATTTTATATTTACTATAAAATAAAAGCTCAAAATAGAGCGTAAAAAAGAGTTTACATAAGGAGGAAGTAAGATAAAGCCCATAAAGAATGGCAATAGAGCAGACAATAGGGTTAAGACTGCTACGCTCCAATGGTGAAAAGATTCTACATCAATCAAGAGACTGTGTGTAAAATATACTTGTTTTGAGCGTGCTGCGGGAAAAATATCTCCCGTAATGGATGAAGAAAAATTTTTATTTACCTCATTCAATATCCCTTTTAATATCTACCTCCTGCCTTGTGTTTACTAGGAGGTTAGGATGAAAACTAAAAATGGACGTAAAACATTAATCAATTTTGCTGGAGCTTTTCTTGCTACAGCCACAATCATAGCTGCTTCTGCTGCACCTGCTTTGGCAGCACCGAAAGTTAGAATACAAGGTGTTGGTTACGGTGGTACTGGTTGTCCTGGTGGATCTGCTAGTGCAATTGTTAGTCCCGATGGTCAAAAATTAAGTATTCTATTTGATAAGTATACTGCCTTCGCAAATAGTAGAAGAGAAAGACGCAAAACCTGTAACTTGACAATTCCGATTAAAGTACCTTCAGGCTATCAAGTTTCTCTTTTCGATGCTGATTATCGAGGCTATGTAGCCCCCCGCACAACTGGAAGACTCAGAGCAGAGTACTTCTTTGCTGGTGCCCGCGGACCTGTGTTCAATAGAACAATCCGTGGCGAAAAGGATTACATGGTTCGAGATAAATTAATGACATCAAGCTGGTCGCGCTGTGGTGACAGCTTGAATATGCGGATTAATAGCTCGATGACTGCTAGTGGAAGAGGTATGGCCGCTGTTGACACATTGGATGTCGCACGCAAACGTGGTGGATTTGTTTATCACATCAAATATCGCGGATGTAATAAATAATTAGCTCGATAAAATCTTGTTTGAGAGCTTCCACACTTTGAAGACCGACACAAAATAAAATGTCACGCAAAGGTGTTGTCGAACTTCGGCAACACCCGACAATATCTAGATGCTCTTAATTAATAAACGCTTTCTCAGAGAAATTTTTTTATAAACAACGAAGAAATCCTCACAAGTTCTTCAAGTTTTATATTTACTATAAAATAAAAGCTCAAAATTGAGCGCAAAAAAAAGTTTACATAAGGAGGAAGTAAGATAATTCCTATTAAGATGTTAATTGAACGGAAAATAGGGCTAAGACTATTACGCTCGGCTGATGAAAAGATTTTACCTCAATTAGATATTGTGTAAAACATACAATTTACGAGCGTGGTGCAGGTAAAACATCTCCCGCTGCGGAATGAAAAAAATAATTAACTCATTCAATATCTCTTTTAATATCTACCTCCTGCCTTGTGTTTACTAGGAGGTTAGGATGAAAACTAAAAATGGACGTAAAACATTAATCAATTTTGCTGGAGCTTTTCTTGCTACAGCTACAATCATAGCTGCTTCTGCTGCTTCTGCATCGGAAGAACCAAAAGTTGAAATACTAGGTGCTGGCTACGGTGGTAGTGGTTGTCCGGCTGGATCTGCTAGTGCAATTGTCAGTCCCGATGGTCAAGAATTAAGCGTAATATTTGATGAATATTCTGCTTTCGCAAATAGTAGAAGAGAAAGACGCAAAAGCTGCAACTTAACAATTCCGATTAAAGTACCCTCTGGCTATCAAGTTTCGCTTTTCGATGCCGATTATCGAGGCTATGTAGCTCCTAACACAACTGGAAGGCTCAGAGCAGAATACTTCTTTGCTGGTGAACGCGGACCTATTTTCAGAAGAAGTCTCCGTGGGGAACAAGAATACAATGTTCAAGATAAATTAATGGCATCGAGTTGGTCGCGCTGCGGTGATAGCTTGAATATGCGTATTAATAGTTCAATGACTGCTACTGGAAGAGGAATGGCAAGTGTTGATTCCTTGGATCTTGCACGTCGTGGTGGTTTCATATATCACATTAAATATCGTGCTTGTGACAAATTATAGACTCGTTGAGTTTATCATGGGTTCTCGTTTATTGAATACTGACCACTAATGAAATGTCCTGCTAGCGGTGTCGCCAAAATTAGACGATACCGCCATATATTTAGCCAATAAGTAGTTTTAGAATATGCAGATTAAAAATATTCACAAAAATTTGGTTTCTTTCTGTTTAACGTTGTTGGCAATTTTTACCTTATTTACTTCATTTGCTCATGCCAGCAATCAGGAATTAAACGTCTATTTCTTTTATAATCAAGCCTGCCCTCATTGTGTTAAACAAAAGCCATTAATGGAATATATCGATAAAAACAATCAGGAAGTTAAAGTATATGCTTATGAGGTAACTCAACATCCAGATATCTGGCAAGAATATTTAGAAAAATATCAAATTTATAGCGGAGCCGTTCCCAGAACATTTATCGGGGAAAAATCATTTATTGGTTATAGTGAAGAAGAAGGTATTTTAGAATATAGCTCAGTTTTTAATGGTTATACGGGCTATAAAAATCAAATTATTCAAGCTATAGAATCGGAATTAGGTAAAAAAATAAATGTTCCAGTAAAGAAGAAAAGTTCGATTAGTGCTTGGCAAATATTTTTTCTTCCTGGTTTATACGCTGTTACCTATTTATTATTCAAAAATAAGCTGCAAGGCGAACAGGCTAAAAGATATTGGTTTGGAGGATTAATTGCGACATTAATTATTAGCATATTTGTTTTCATTAATCTGATTCCAGATACAGCAATAACAGAATTTTCTCAACAACTGCCTTTTCCCTTGTTCGTATCTATTATTGCTTTTGCAGACGGATTTAATCCTTGTGCTTTTACAGTTTTAATTATTCTGCTTTCATTGCTAACTTATACAAAAAGCAAAAAGGATATGACCATCGTTGGTTCAACGTTTATCACCACTTCGGCTGTAATTTACTTTGCTTTTATCATGATTATGGTGTTGCTTGGTTCTATCTTTTTAGAAAGATATGGCAGCATATTCATGTTGGTATTGGGAACTATAATTACGATTGCTGGGATTATTAATATCAAAGATTTCTTTTTCTTTAAAAAAGCCATATCTCTATCATTATCAGAATCGCAACAGCTAGAGATAACTAAAAGGGCTAGTAAAATAGTTAGAGATGTCCAAACTGTAGGGCAAGATAAAAAGAAATTTTTTGGTGCATTATTTGGGACGGTGCTACTAGCAATTATTGTTAATGTTGTGGAATTGGGATGTACCGCAATACTTCCAGTTGTTTATATGACTAGTTTAGTTAATTATTGTACGAACAATATTTGGTTGTGCTACGGATTTTGGACGGCGGTTTATGCTACAATTTATATTATTCCTCTGTTTGCGATTTTATTTAACTTTATTTATTCATTTAAATCAGCCAGACTTACCGAGATGCAGGGGAGAAATCTAAAGCTTTTCGGGGGTGTTTTTATGCTGTTTTTCGGATTAATAATGATATTTAAGCCTGAGTTTTTAATGTTTGGTTGATTTGTTTAAAATCAAATATAAATAATATACAAATGGTGAAAAATGCAGCAGCAAATTCAAATAATTAACTTATTATTATCTTTGAATTTAGGTAGCGTAAACTGCTATCTTTTACAAAAGGATACTGACTATATTTTAATTGACACTGGAGGTTCAAATAAACGTACAGAAATTGAAGAAGCACTGTTATGTGCAGGTTGTAAACCTGGAAATCTCAGGCTTATTATTCTAACGCATGGAGATTTTGACCATACCGGAAATGCTGCCTATCTTCGCAACAAATTTGATACAAAAATAGCTATGCATCATGATGATTCGGGAATGCTCGAACGCGGAGATATGTTTTTCAACAGAAAAAAGCCTAATATTCTTATTAGAATCATGCTTCCTATTCTTCCAATCATCTTTGGGTTTGGTAAATCGGAAAGATGCAAACCAGATTTATATCTTGAAGATGGCTACGATTTATCTAAATATGGATTCGATGCTAAAGTTGTTGAGATTCCCGGACATTCAAAAGGTTCAATTGGAATTCTAACTGCTAACGGCGATTTCTTTTGTGGTGATTTGCTTGAGAATATAGATAAACCAACTTTCAGTTCTATTATTGACGATTTAACAGCAGCAAATACCAGTGTAGAAAAATTGAAAAGTTTAAAAATAAATACTTTATATCCCGGACATGGTAAGCCATTCGCGATGGAATTATTCGCGAACAATAATAAGCAAATGAAACAAAAGGGGATATCTATCTAAAGCTTATTTTGATAATTTATTAACAGTTATTCCTTTGTTTTCAACACTGCAATCAAATCCAAACTCTTCAACTGACGACGAACTATCAACCCGGAAATAATCGCAGTCACCACAATCACAATAAACGCAAACGCATAACTCGCATTAGTGACAACTAAAGGAAGCCGATAAAGTTCTGATTGATAAGCACTCGACATCAAAGCACATAAACTAAAGCCCAAGATAAATCCTACAGGAATTGCTACTAAAGTAATTATGGCTTGTTCTCCCAACAAAATAAAAGCAATTTCGCCTTGAGTAAAGCCGATAATCCTTAGCGTTGCCAGTTCCCGACTGCGTTCGGAAAGAGCGATTCGGGCAGCATTATAAACCACTCCAAAAGCAATAATACTCGCAAATATTACTAATACAGTCGTAAAAATATTTAAACTTGCCGCAATCGTTTCCTGAAATTTCTCAATTGCTGTTTTGCGGATGGAGACACCAGCTACAGCAGGAGTTTGTTTGAGTAAAGCGTAGAGACGGTTAATAATGTTCTCATCAACCATTAGATATGCTCCCGAAATACTTCCCCCTTCTCGCATTAATCGATTTAGCGCTCCAATATCCATATATGCAGACATACCTAGCAATTCGTCAACTTGTCCTACAACTTCTACTTTCCTAGTTGGTCTAGCTGATTCTAATACTTCTACGGTTAACAAATCGCCGACTTTTACACCTAATATTTTTGCTAATTGTGTTGTTAATACAACTCCGTTTGATGGTAACGATACGGTATTGAGATTGCTATTAACTAAACGGCGTAACTCGGCTTGGGGTGCAATTCCTGTCAAAGCGCTGCGATAGGTGCGATGCTCAAACCGCAATTTGGCTGGTACGGTGCGGAAGGGTTCGGCGTAGATAACACCGGGAAGATGTTCGACTTCATATTTTACCCGTGCCGGACGCGGTTCGTTAAATTCAATCGAGACATCCTCGCGCTGTACTTTACGGAACTGTACCTCAACCATATATACCATCACATCGCTAAAATAACGACCGACAACTAAAATGGCGATCGCCAAAGCTATTCCTAAAGTAGAAAACAAAGCTTGAAAAGGTTTGCGTTCAATATTGCGTAAAATTATCCTCGTACCGGGAGAAAGTAACTTTTGCAGTCCTAATTTCTCCACAATCGTAGCTTTAAATCGGGCTGGTGGTTCGGGACGCATCGCTTCGGCTGGTGGTAAGGAAACGGCTTGTTTTACTGCGCTAAAAGCGCCAAATACACCGGAACCACCACTAATTAAAATGGCTCCCAACACCAAACCGATACTTGCTTTGTAGCGCAACAAAGGAAAGTTGAAAAAATTAGTGTAGTAGGATGTCACAGTTACACCAAACCATAAACCCAAAGCCGTACCCAGAAACGCACCGCAAAATACGATAACTAATACAAATTTGAGATAGTGAAAACCAATATTGAGATTGTTATAACCAAAAGCTTTGAGTACTGCAATTTGTTCGCGCTGGGTATTAACTAAACGAGAAAGCAACATATGCAGCAAAAATGCTGCGATACCGAGAAAAATCGTTGGTACAAAAGTTGCAGTTCCTTGAAGAGCCATAATTTCTTCCGACAAAAAACGGTTGGAAATTTGGTCTTCTCTATCGTAAGCGCCAAAACCACCATATTGTTCCAAAAGTTTATCGAGTCGAAAAATAACCTCTTGGGAATTGGCTTTCGGGATTAAAGTTAATGCGACATCATTGAAAGCTCCATCCATATTAAAAGCCGTTCCCAAAGCTTCCCTTCCCATCCACAGCACCCCAAAAAGTTGGTCATCGGGGAAAATATCTCCCGTACCGCGAATTGCATAAACGTATTCTGGAGAAAGCGCTATCCCAACAATTTGTAATTCCTGCCAGCGTCCGTTGATTACCGCACCAACTTCATCACCTAATTTGAGATTATTTGCTTTTGCAAAAGCTTCGCTGACCAAAACCTCATTATTTTTACCCGGTTCAATGTAGCGTCCTTGACGAATATATAAGTCATTGAGCATTGGCGTTCGCCGTGCTGGAATGGAAATTAATCTCCCGGTAGCTGGTTCTAGAAGTTCTGGAACATCAAGAGTTACATCAACCACAACCCTTGTTTGTATTTGTGCAACCCCCGGAATATCCTCAATTTTTCTGGCTAGGGTTTCCGGTGCCCGTTTTAACTGTACAAAAACATCAGCAAAACGATAGTTATTATAGTAAGTAGCTTGAGAAAGCACTAAAGATTCATAAGCACTCAACATACTGACAAAACTGGCGATTCCGCAAGCCACAACCAAGACAATGGCGATGATTTGACCGCGCCAATGTAGGATATCTCGTAACAGTTTTTTGTCGATTGCTTTCATTCAGCTGCAAAATTTAAATTCAACTGTATGGGGAATAAAGAGTGAGGGAGTGAGGGAGAGGTAATTGGGGAAGCGGTATTTAACCCTAACCAATTACTAGCACCGTATAGGCAGTGGGGTTTTAGACCCCATTCGCCTCGATAACTAACTCTAATTTTCTAAGTTGATTCATATCAGAAGAATTTGAGGAACTTGTGAGGAAGGTTTGAAGACATATATCAAACTACTAGATCAAACTACGCTTAATTCAGCGGTTTGTGCAGCGTTGTTAAATTGCTGCATTTTTTATACATCCTCACGTTTTCTTCAAATTATATCTATAAAGTGAAGGTATAGAATTCCCAAGTAGTAAAACAAAATTAACTACGCAGCATAATTACTGTTTTCATCTATATTCAGAGTTATACATTATGCTTCTTAACTTCAGTATTATGACAGTAGAGGTTGAAATATGTTGAAAAATAAATCTACGCTCTGGATCGGTTTATTTGTAACTGCGGTAGCTGCTTTTACTGGGGGAATGCTGACGGGATATTTTTACAAAGCACCAAGTATCCCAAATAATCTTGCAGTATATGGTACGGACGAACAGGTAAGCAAAGTTCAAACTGATTTGTACATAAGTTTTGATTCTGAGCTTAATCAAAAGCAACAATTGGAAAAATTGTCTACTTTGATTTCACGCTATAAGTTTTGTAACTTACCAATAGAAGTCAAAAGCGTGAATAATGGTATCGCTACGATCAACTTGGACGAACATCCTTGGGTAAAACAAACAAACAAACCTCCTTCTATTCCTGGCTGTTCTGGAAGAAGTTGGCGTTATGTTTATTTTCAAGGTAGTGCGGGAGGTTATGCTACAACTGCGACTTTAGCAAGAACTTTTGTCCAGCCGGACTATGAAGGAGATTGGATTAAAGGAGTTCGTTTTTCTTACTTAGGTAAGCCGATTCAAGATGGTGATTGGAATCATATCAGTTTGGATGGAGTTATCACTCGCGATAATCTACCGTAACAAATTCAAAATTACTTGCTACTTATATTCTGGAAATAGCACAAGTTTCGGAGACGTAGCAGTGCTACGTCTCTACACGAGTTTCAGGTTCTACTAATTTCTAAACAAAAGTGAAAGCCGGTTCGGAAATAGTTAAATCTGTGGAAACGTTTTCCAAAATTCCAATAACTTCACCTCTAGCTAAAACTTCTGGGTCATATATTAGCGCCGCATTAATCGAACCAGTTGAAGTTGGGAAGAAATCTAGCTCGTATAAATCTGCACTACCCTGCAATTGAATTACATCTTCACTCGCATTAAAATCTTTAACTAAACCGAAATCCGAATCACCTGTAGTAGAAGGGTCCCCGTCAGAATAGTAAACGCGGGTTGCATCAGCAAAAACAAATTTATCGCTACCTGCTCCACCTGTAAGAGTATCTTGTTCTCCAGCACCAAATCCTACCCCGCTACCCGCAGTAGTTGCATCGACCCCAATCAATTCGTCGTCACCTTCACCTCCATCTAAACTATCATTACCAAATCCACCCGTTAAAGTGTCACTTCCAACACCACCAGTAATTTGGTCATTATCATTACCACCAAATAATCTATCAATCCCGTTTCCACCGTTAACAGTATCGCTACCGCTACCACCATTAATAGTATCGTTACCATCTTCACCGTTAATAGTATCATTGCCAGCTTCTCCTAAAAGCTGGTCGCTTTCGCCACCTCCGTTAATTTGGTCGTTACCTTCACCACCAAAAATATCATCTTGTCCCGATTGACCGTTAAGATTATCGTCGCCATTGTCACCAGAGATTAAATCAGTACCGGCTCCCCCTTCAACAGTGTCATTACCGTCGCCCGCACTGATTAAGTCGTTACCATCGTCACCAAAAATCTCGTCGTTGCCACCTAGCCCTTGAAGAATATCATCGCCACCAAGCCCTTGAATTTTCTCGCCTCTGCTAGTACCTGTTAATACATCATTACCCTCGGTACCAATAATGTCAGGAGCGGGAGTCAGTTCGGCAACAGCATTGAAAGCATTTAATCTTCCATCGGAAACAGTTATTCCTGTTAAAGCTGGAATTTCATCAGTTGTATCCAGAATTAATTCTTTTACTTCTGAGGAAGTTAATTCGGGATTCTGAGATAATGCTAAACCAATAGCACCCGATACATGGGGTGTAGCCATAGAAGTTCCACTTTTAAAGCCATAGCTGTTACCAGGTACTGTACTCAGAGTACTGACTCCCGGCGCTCCCAAGTCTACAGAAGTGGCTCCGAAGTGAGAAAAAGTTGCTAATTGGTCTTCATCGTCTGTTGCAGCTACAGAAATAATATTATCTAAATCGTAGCTTGCAGGATAAAATGGATTTGTATCATTATTTTGACTAAAATTCCCTGCTGCGGCAACAAACAATTGTCCTGCTTCTCCAGCAGCCGCAATTGCATCCTGTAGCGCTAGAGAAAATCCACCACCTCCCCAGCTATTGTTAGTTAATTGCGCTCCGTTGAGAATGCTATATTCTATCGCCTCAATTGCATCAAAAGTGTTGCCGGAGCCGCCTGCATTGAGAAACTTTAGCCCCATGATTTGGGCATCCCAATTCACACCTGTTACACCAGTATCGTTATTTCCCTCAGCGGCAATTGTACCGGAAACATGAGTACCGTGGCTATTATCATCGAAGGGGTCGCCATCTTCATTCACAAAGTCATAGCCGTAGAAATCATCTACAAAACCATTGCCATCGTCATCAATACCATTGTCCGGAGTTTCTCCCGGATTCGTCCACATATTATCATTAATATCTGGGTGATTGTAATCTACTCCTGAATCAATTACCCCAATCACCACATCGTTTCCGGTTTGAATATCCCAAGCTTGTGGAGCATCAATATCTGCATCTTCAATACCCCCGGTTTGCCCAGTATTATTTAAACCATACAGTTCTTCATAGCGGGGGTCATTGGGGACAGTATCCTGAGTCTGGTAAATAAAGTTGGGTTCGATGTATTCAATTGTATCTGCCAACGCAGCATTTTCATTAAAGTTAGAAATTGCTTGTTCAACAGTAATTTCATTTAATTCTAAACGCTGAATGCCTAATGTTTGAGTAGTTTCTAAGACTGTGGCATTTAAAGCTTCTTGAGCGGAACTGATACTCGCAGCATCTGCCCCTGGTCTGAATTTTATAATTACTTCATCAGCAACGTAATCTTCTCCTGCAACTAAATCATTGAGGTTTGTTAATCCGTTATTAGTTGCCATAGTTGTATTGTTAGTATTATCAATTGTTTGCTCCCCAGAATCGGTTGGTGGAGTTGCGTTGGTAACTGTATCGGTAGTATCCCCAGAATCGGTTGGTGGAGTTGCGTTGGTTGGTATGTTAGTAGTATTGGCAATAAAGTTAGGTTCTATAAATTCAATCGTTTCTTCCAAAGCTGGATTATCGTTAACAGTATTAACTGCTTCCATAACGCTCATATCGTCAATAGCCAGACGTTGAGTACCTGATGTTGGAGAAGTTTCTATAACTGTGGCGTTAAGAGCTTCTTTCACGGAATTGATACTTTCAGCATCTGCCTCTGGTTTGAATTTAACAACTACTTCGCCTGGAACAAAGTCTTCTTCTGCTACTAAGTTATCGAGGTTAGTTGTTGTGTTATTGTTTTCCATGACTGTATTGTTGATTGTTTGCTGAAGAAATCGAGTACAAAAAGCTATGAATATATTGCGAAATTCCCAAAACTGCAAAAGCCCTAAATCAGTTTCTAAGAAAGGTCAAAAACATTTATTTAGCTCTGCAATTTTGAGAAGCACCTTAAACGAAAGAGAAGCCCTCAGATGAAATAGTCAAATCGGTTGAAGCATTTTGTAGAATTCCAATCGCTTCACCTCTTGCGGTAACTCCTGGGTCGTAAATTAATAAAGCATCAATTGTACCTGTGCTACTAGTGAAGAAATCTAAGCTGTATAAGTCGGCACTACCTTTTAATTGAATCGTATCTTCACTGATATTGAAGTCAGTAATCAAGGCATAATCAGAATCTCCCAGAGTCAAGGGGTCGCCGTCAGAATAGTAAACGCGGGTTGCATCTGCCAAAACAAAAGTATCTCCACCTGCTCCACCCGTAAGAGTATCTACTTCCCCTGCACCAAATCCAACACCGCTGCCAGCAGTAGTCGAATCAACTCCAATTAGTTTATCGTCGCCTTCACCACCATCTAAATTATCATTGCCAAATCCGCCTTCAAGGGTATCATCATTAACTCCACCACTGAGGCTATCCGAGCCGTTACCGCCGAACAAATTATCAATCCCGTTACCGCCATTTATGGTATCGTTACCCGCACCACCATCTACAGTATCGTTACCGTTATCACCGTTTATAGTGTCGTTTCCGGCTTCTCCTAAAAGGCGATCGCTATCGTCACCACCGTTGATTTCGTCGTTCCCTTCCCCACCAAGGATATTATCTTGACCGCTATTTCCCGAAAGGTTATCATCGCCGCTATTTCCTGAAATCAGGTCGGAACCAGTTCCACCTTCAACAGTATCGTTACCACCCCCGGCGCTTATCAGGTCATTATCACCACCGCCAAAAATTCGGTCGTTGCCACGAAGTCCTTGCAGGATATCGTTCCCACCCTTGCCGTCAATTAATTCTCCGCGATTAGTACCAGTTAATACATCGTCGCCCTCAGTTCCGATAATATCAGGTGGAGGAGGTAGAGTAACGGTAGCAAATTCAGTATTTGGAGCCGCATCTGTTGGCTGCGAAGGAGTTCCAATTACAGTACCATAATTGATTCCATCAACATCTTCTAATATTTCTAAATCTAAAGGTAGTTGGACTTCAAAAAAATCCGAACCATAACTAATTGGTAGTTGTGCGATAGTTGTAAAGCTTTCAGTATCAATAAGATTGACTAAACCACCGCTTTCATTAAAAAGGTCTATATATGCATCATCCCCAAGCAAACCTCCTCGTTGTCCCGGTGGTGCAAAGGAACTTTGAAATGAAGAAATGCCAGTTGAAGCATTTTGGTCTAGATCCAGGTCGATATACCCTACAACGGATTCAGGTAAAAATGAAGACGGCGGCGCAATCGGAGTAAAGAAATCAAATTTTAAGGTAAGAGCATCACCATCTGCGCTACCACTTACGCTTTCAATGTCGAGTTGAGGTGTACCAAAACCAAAAGTATCGCCAGATGGGTCAGTAAATACACCATCTGTTGAAGTACTGTCTGCTGTTGTCTGCTGCTGGTCTGTTACTAATTCTACTTGATTAGCTTGGGGAGCATTATTTATGTCTAGAGTTTCTCCCCATTCAAGAGTATTTGTTGAGACTTCATTTTCAGTAGCCATGTTTTACTTAATCTCCTACTAATTTTATTTGTTTGGTTAATTTAAGTTAATGCTGATTTGATGCTTGTTTAAACAAAAGAGAAGCCCTCAGATGAAATAGTCAAATCGGTTGAAGCATTTTGTAGAATTCCAATCGCTTCACCTCTTGCGGTAACTCCTGGGTCGTAAATTAATAAAGCATCAATTGTACCTGTGCTACTAGTGAAGAAATCTAAGCTGTATAAGTCGGCACTACCTTTTAATTGAATCGTATCTTCACTGATATTGAAGTCAGTAATCAAGGCATAATCAGAATCTCCCAGAGTCAAGGGGTCGCCGTCAGAATAGTAAACGCGGGTTGCATCTGCCAAAACAAAAGTATCTCCACCTGCTCCACCCGTAAGAGTATCTACTTCCCCTGCACCAAATCCAACACCGCTGCCAGCAGTAGTCGAATCAACTCCAATTAGTTTATCGTCGCCTTCACCACCATCTAAATTATCATTGCCAAATCCGCCTTCAAGGGTATCATCATTAACTCCACCACTGAGGCTATCCGAGCCGTTACCGCCGAACAAATTATCAATCCCGTTACCGCCATTTATGGTATCGTTACCCGCACCACCATCTACAGTATCGTTACCGTTATCACCGTTTATAGTGTCGTTTCCGGCTTCTCCTAAAAGGCGATCGCTATCGTCACCACCGTTGATTTCGTCGTTACCTTCCCCACCAAGGATATTATCTTGACCGCTATTTCCCGAAAGAATATCATTGCCGCTATTTCCCAAAATGCGGTCGGAACCAGTTCCACCTTCAACAGTATCTTTACCACTACCGGAGCTAATTACATCATTATCGCCACCGCCAAAAATTTGGTCGTTACCATTCAGCCCTTCAATAATATCGTTTCCACCTAAGCCATAAATAATGTCGCGACGGTTAGTACCAGCCAACACATCATTACCTTCCGTTCCGAATATCTCAGCAGGTGGAGTTAGTGCATCGATAAACTGTTCTTGAGCTTGGTCTATTGTTTCCCCGTATGCTTGGAGATAATTAAAAGTTTCTGATTCTCCTGCATCTAAATCTAACTCGACACCGATATGCGTTCCGGAGTCAGCTAAAGCCCCGTTACCGTCAAATGGAGAAGTAAAGAAATTATTTAATGTAGAACCGCTAGAAATGCTGAAAGGATTTCCCGAAGCAACTGTCGCATCAGAATCGAGGGAACCCAAAATAAATGTTAAACCACCCGATTCTGTAGCTTGACCAATTTTGGCTTCACCAGCACCCGTATCGAGCGTCAACACATCATTAAAAGTTGAAAAACCACTTCCTCGATCAACTCCTTGGTCTGGGTCAAAAGTGTCGAAATAGCGGAGGTTCACATCCGAACCATTATTGGTAAATTCTGTTTCGACTTCAAAAGCGTTAAATCCATCAATTTGAGTGTAAGTACGCTTAAAATCGACGTTTGCACCTCCCTGTGTATAGGTTCCTGTAACGACTACAGAGCCATCATCTTCGCTAACGCTTACTGGTTGCTGAGTGAAACCGCTTGTGTCGTTACGTACAAAAGACGACGTATTCGTACCGTTTTGAAGACCAAAATCAGAAACAGGACCACCTGGATTAAAAAAATCGCTGCCACTGAATAATACAGTGTCGATAGCACCGTTATCTTCTCGGATATCAACTTTTAATAGGCTTTCGGGATCTAAAATTGCTGTAGTTGTAGGCTGAGAAACAACGTTAGCAGAATTATTATTATTGTCCGCGCTATCTGTACTAGATGAAATATTAAGTGAATCACCGTTGGTAGCCATGTTCTACTCCTTAAAATCTAATAATTAGTAGTTTGATGAACTTAGAATTTGATGAGTGCTGAAATAGTCTAGAGATGAAAATACTATTTCTCTGTTTTCTCT